>Ga0126338_10000662_pt1 | contig 19734 bp, 7 predicted proteins | sample OrbCmetagenome_2_FD_92529 | JGI IMG/M metagenome (GOLD analysis project Ga0126338, IMG submission 92529) | Coral microbial communities from Petempiche,Puerto Morelos, Mexico - Orbicella C C metagenome | ecosystem: Host-associated > Invertebrates > Cnidaria > Coral | place: Petempiche,Puerto... | reverse complement strand
TTGTTCGTTTCTCGAATTTTGTCATAGTTTTGATTAATTGGTAACAGGACATCGTGTCGTCCAATTCAGTCTGTAATCATACTCGTGATTAACAAATCGGACTCCCGCTTCGCGGTCGTCCGAGTTTGTTAATCACTCGTATGATTACACACCGAATTGGACTCCACTCAGTCCTATTACCATTATTGATCGAAAAAATATTTAGGAATTTCGAATCCAGGCCATCGCAACGAGAATTTAAACGAAATGTTTTTTTTAGTTTTTGATATACAGTGTTCAAAGATTGTGTAAATACAACTGTTACTGTTAATTTCTTTTTTGGTCGTTATTTTATACTAGGCGAATAAAAGTGATGTTGCTTGATATGACAGGATGCTAAACTTCTGAGACGAACAAAGTAAGTTCATAAACTACCATTCGTCTCCTCTACTCGAGAATTGTGTGCAAAAAATTGTTTAAAGAGCGCTAAAACTTGTTAGAGTTGTTATGTTATACCGCATTGAGAAAAGGCCATTTTCGAATTACTTTTACCCTCTTTCTCAAAGGGAGTCTCGGTGCTCATCCTTTCATATGAAAATGAGATTTCATTCAATGCAAATTTAACTCATTTTCATATGAATGGTTGTGCACCTGGCCTCGCTTTAATTTGATAGAGAGGCTTGGGTCAACTCGGAAATGGGCTAATTTTAACTGCTGGTTTTCAGCGTAGGTTTCCATGTAATAACACGTTCCTTTTCTAACCACTTAGGTCTACAATACAGCGGTGTTCACTAGAATGTCGAAAGAAATAAGCACTTTTTGGTTGTACTCTATCACGCTACCAAATAAAAAACTCGCGTGACTTTGCCGTCCAGTCAGAAGTAAAACCAAAACCAATTGTGATTCGCTCGCACACGTTTTCTCGGTTCCTTGTACATGTATTTTCCTGGAGTTTCGATTAGTTATCTGGATTGTCTGGCTCTTAAAGTTTTGATGAACCAGAGTCAGTTGAAATCGCTCCCCACGTCAGCTCGCTACTTTTTAGAGGTTCGTCTGAAGGGCTTCGATAACCTTTTGATTTCATAAAGTTTGTTTGTCCCTTAACCAATCCTGTTTTATCTTAGTGTCTCAACTGCAAGAAACGCACTTCCCGGGGGGAGGGGTACATGAAGGCGGAGCCAGTCAAGGAGGCTGCATTTTAACACAGAACGATTTTGTGACGGGTTATAGCACCTCTCTTCATTTGCTATTATGGGTAGCGTACAGACTAGATGGAAAGGTGCGTTAATCCGGATCTTATCGTTATTGGACACGTACAAAAGAATACAGTTTAATTAGGGACGAGAGGGAGAGGCAAATTGTTGTAAAGTAAAGCGGTATTGAGCCGGTGGACACTCCATTAAGCGGACACTAGTGAGGTGTCCGTGGGTGTCCAAAGAAAACAGGTTTCACTGCAGGTTGAGGACAAGTTGTTTGACGTTGTTGTTATGATAAGCTACGTTGTTGCTCGCAACATTTAGGAGTTAAATGATAAAAACAAGGTATGACCTCTGAAACATCGAGCCCAAGATTACTCCCAACAATTGTGTGTCCGGGACTTTAAGAGCTCAGTCACGGTATTTGTGTCTTTTTTGCCAAGCACAGTTATTACCTTTAAATTGAAGGAAACCTCAAAATAATAGTTCACTAAGATAGGAAAACACCGCAACGATAATAATAATAAACTATAAAGGAATAAGGATGGTTAAGGATGGAGAAGATTAACACGGATTACAAACGACGAACTTGAGAAATTGAGGCTAAACTTTTCAAGATGCCCAAACCGTGACGTAGCTCCTTTAAGCTTTTTTTTAATAAAATTTTTCTGAGTCTTGTTAATTTTGCCTAGAAATCTTCTCAAACAGCCACGCGAAGAAACTGTTATCGACAAGATATACAAGATATTTGAGTATTTGTTTAGTTATCTTTCTCATTGTCTCTCAAAAGCCCCCATGGGGAGTTGACAATAAAATTTGTATTGTTTTGTATCGTATTGTATACGACTAAACGATTCCCAGACCTCGCTCTGCGCTCATTACAGGGGCTCTTCTTTCGACTGTGTCACATGGCGCCGAATGCCGACTTTGACACCTTTAATGAAAATGATGAGACGATGATGAATTCATTTTTGCTGTCAAATATAGCACCTCAACATCGTGGATTTAACGGTGGTAAAAGTCTTAAAAGGAATCTTTTATTAAAGCATGTAACATCTCACCTATAATCTCGCTGTTAATTAAAACTCAGAAAAACATCAATGTTGTCCCAAATCATGAGATGATCTCACTTCGTTTGTCTATGAAGATCACTTCGGCTGAGGTTGTCGAAATGTCAGTCACCAGGCACAGTTCTTTTCAGAACTACACTCACCCGGACGATCACAATATACGAACTAACTTCTCTTCAATACCTACCAAGTAACTTTATTGCATACCACGATGTTTTTCTTTTAATACGTACCGCATGTTGAGCGATTTCCTGTTCTCGGCCAAATAATCTCTATTTGCTACTTTATAAGCTTTCTTGCCCTCGTTAGGAATGTGGCTTGAGGCTGAGAAAATAGTCCGGAATCTGTCCGTCACTCACTCACATGTTTACGTCACATCCGGTTCGATATTTGACGAGAATGCGGATGGACACCGCGATGACGATGGAAACATAACGAGGTTGGTACTGAGACCCCTTTCTGTCTGTTGTCAACTTTTTTGAACGTCAGATACATGAATTGGGATCTTGAGAACCAGGGTTGCTATACCTGGAAAACGTGTCACTAACGTATCGACGGATTAATTACCGAACGGACGGATTGTCTGTCTGTCTGTCTTTCTCACTGACCCACTGACTCACTAACTCACTGACAGACTGACCGACTCACTGACTGACTGACTGACTGACTGAATGACTGACTGACCAAATGCCTGCCTGCCTGATCATGATTGTCTTATTTTCGTTAAGCTCTAATAGAAGAGAATAAGTAATACATGTATGATATTCATCCACGTTCCCTCGTTCTAACTCAGACCCCCAACATCGTAGGAGGAGATGGCTATCGTCGACAAAATATATCTCACTGAAGGTTTGAAATAAGTAAAGTTAATTAGTCGTTGATTGTATTGATTAACCCAGGCTTCCTATTAAATTCAGCGTCTCTTAGTCTAGACCTTTCGTTACCAGTTTGACCGTATGCCAATGTGTACGTATACGGGTCATATTTTTACAAAATAAAAGAAATAAAACAGTTAAGATATGTACAAAATACTTTAAAGCTGTGAATTGAACAGCAACATTGAATTATACCTTCTGCAACTGTGAGAGAAAATTGTTGCTCTGCCAGTTTGACTGTATGCCAACGTGTATGGGTCATATTTTTACAAAATAAAAGATATAAAATAGTTTAACCCTGTGAACGCTGTGTTCTGTTATTAATATTTAATTATTATTAGTAGAAGTGGTACAAGATGATGCAAAGTTGCAAATTATGTTTGAACTGAATTTTGTTGTTTATTCCTTAAAAGAGACGATATTAGGGGGAGATTGATGCCTAATAAAGTCATCATGACGTCATAAGCATACATACGTTTTCTTTGGTCCCTGTGGCAAAAATAAACAATAGTCTCCATTTGGTGCGAAAATATACTCGGATATTTGTCCGCGGCATTATCCGTTCCGAGAAGCGAACATTTCCCCGAGAGCGTAGCTCGAGGAAAACTGTGAGCTTCGAGGAACAGATTATGTCCGCGGACAAATATCCGACCATATTTTTCCCCCAAATGGAGGGTATTGTGTTTATTATTCTTCAAATCGTTTTCGCAGTGCGCAAAGTTTTGAAAATTGGGGAATATTCTCGGATATCCTTAGTTTTACCTGGGGAATATTCGGTCACGTGACGTGTTTAGACCAATCGCGCGCGAACGAAAACACTTGATGGATTATAATTAACAGTTATTCACCGAAGTGGAGGTGAATAGTGGCGGATAATTGTTTTAGTATATACCACACAAGCTGTATAACTAGCGGACCAAAGATTAACTTTATTTGTTTAAGAGTAACTTTATTTGAAACGGGAAGCCATTTTGTTATTCTTCGGCTGCTCGCATGTGAATAGCTCTTGGCTAATCACTTCCGAGCTAGCCAATCAGCGTACGCGAAAAGTACTATTCACTTGTGTGGTATATACTAAGACAAGTTATTCCACGAGCGCGCGTTGGATATAAGTTGGCTGTGATCATGTCAACAAGTGCGAGTGGAATTATTGTTTTCCTAGAAACGCCCACAAAACTGTTACGTATGCTTATTATATTTGTAGAGCATGGTATATTTGCTCATACACCAGGCGTGGCTAAGCCAATGAAAACTCTTGAATTGCATAATCCAATGGTCCAGTTTTTCATAATTGAAATAATACCCCCAGCCCAGGTCAACTTGTTTTGCGCGCGGTTCATTCGTTTTATAGAGCTTCTCGCGGTTTCTGACACCATCTCATTTTGGGGCAAAATTACAGCAAATGTATGGAGAAAAAGGCGAATCTAATGGCAATTCGCGGGAAAATGTAGAGACGTCAAAAATTCAAAGTCTGTGTTCCTCAAATTTTACCAAAAAACCTTGTGCTGAGTATTTTTTCATTGTAACTCATAAAATACTTGGAAAGTCAACCAGTCTCAACTTATTGGGCATCGAACTTTAACTTTTTCCATGAAATTTACAGCAATTTCTGCTGTGTTTGTCCCCCAAGCAAGATGTCTTCAGAAACCGTGAAAAAGTCTACTCTGATGACATCACTATGCAGTTCCGACGAAAGCAAAGTTGATATTGCTGTAGTCGTTTGCTTTGCGGTGCAATCAGGTGAAATCTTAAAGCGCCTCAACCCCCACCCCCAATTCGTTTTTAAGCCTTCTGGAAAATTCTTTTGTTTTGATCACATTGGTGAAAAAATTATAATCGTACGATTTTTCCATGATTTTCTGTGAATTTTCACCCTCCAAGCTGATCTTTAAGGTACTGCTCGCTACGACGGCACCGAAGCCGTGTAAAACGTTCTGCTAGGCCTTTTGTCAAGGACTTCGACGATTTAGATTTAGACCCTTTAAAATATTCAGGTACTTCAATGACAAAATAAAACCTGAGACGCCCTGGCATTCCGTTTCCATCAGAAGTTGTTCGTTTTTGTTTTGAAGCCCTTTATCAAATGATAGCGTTTAGAGGTAATAAGGTAATACAAAATAATATCACACTTTAAATACAGTTTAATGAAAGTAGCTGTTTTCGTTTTCAACTGTTTCTAGGTTGTAACTTATTATAAGCTTTGATTCGGCGTAAGTCATCAAGTCTTTACACGGTGTATTTTTAAAAACATGCAAAAATCAACCGATAAGATTATCAGAAAAGGTTTATTTTACGAAATATGACGGACGCGTGAATCAGTCTCTACAAATGTATTTAATTTCACGTATTACTGTCTTAATAAAGCCCAAAATTGAAAAGATCTGGAGTGAAATTGATATTTTTGAAATGATACAATAGATTTGCAGAAGAAAAAAAATCCAAATCTTAAAATATGCGGCGATGTTTTTGACAGCGATTGGTTCTAGTTTGTGATCAATATTCATGACTACTTGTGGAATTTTAAGGTCAAAGCAAACACGTGGTGATAGTGTGAAGACGTGGATTTATGTGCTCCTGGTGATGTCGGATCTTGCCATGTTCTTCCTTCGAAGATTAATAAAGCAGGACGAAATAGAAGAATCAAAATATTAATGGTGAGTGTACGTTTTAATCTTTTTGCTCTTCACCAAACTGAAAAATTGCTACCTTCCTAAAGTAAAATTCCACCCTTCGTTCGCAATTTTCTTCGCCGAGCTGCACACAGCTTCGTTCATAAACCAGATACTCGTAGTTTTTCAATCGATGAGATGAAACGTTTCAGTGAAGGGTTAAGAAATAATTTCTGCAAAAGTTTATGAGATACTTGCGCTGAATTTGTTTGATATTTCCTGTTCTTTGCGATACGTGTTGTTCCCGCAAAGATGAAAACCGTTACCACGTGCAGCCGGTCGTTTCATACGAACTTTGATCACTACTCGCCCTCGTATTGATAGTGTATCTTGGTAACACATTTGTTTGGAAACACATTTATGTTTCTCTTTATTGTCTTCTTTTTAAGGAGAGGAAATGTCCTAACGGCGAAGATGGAGTTTTATTGGTATGACCCGGCGAAAGAAAGAAGAGAATGAAATTCTTGAGGAGTTAATGGTTATTCAACATTGGTGATAACAACGAGATAAGAATTTTAATTTCATAACTTTCGATTAAAATGGTGGCAATATATTTGAAGCTTACTTGATTAGTTTTCGTTTTTTTTTTTGTAGTAGGAAAATAAGTGGTATTTATTTGTTTCGAACGACTGATCTATATTTTGCAATAGCTAACCTTCGGCCGAAGTTAATCTGAGACCTCGATTCTGGTAGCCACCAGTTTGGTCGATATGATTTCAGGAAATATTTTAAGTGGATAAACAACGTTGAGTTTTTAAGGTGGCACTATATTTGGCAACATCTAAATTTATATGATCAAAACGCGTACGTTTCATCTAGGAATCGACGATGTAATTGAACATTGGGTGGTTTTTTTTAGGCAAAAGGAGATTTAAATGACCTGTACGATAACGAAATTTACTCTACAACAAATACATTACTTTGGTAGAATTATCTTCAAACATCAAATTCTCAGCGAATAAAGCATCAAACTCCAAATGCAGTAAAGTAAACAAATGCTAAGACCATGAAAATGAGTACCGATCTGGTCATCTGAAGTAATCACATCAACTATACTATGAAATTACCGAGGTTTCCCGAAAATCGCCGATGGTAGAATTCAGAAGATCACCCGAAGATTTCCAAAGAGTTCCAAAGATTTCCCAACGGTAACGAAAGTTTTGGAAATACTTTTTGGAGTTTGGAAGGCAAAAGGGAAATTTCCCAGAGATCAAAAACTGCATTCAAAATTATGTGATTACCGAGATAGTTGTCTTTCGCTGTAAATCTAAGCTTTACTTTCGTATTGTTGTATCACAAGTACTAAAAAGAAATTAAAAATATCCAAGTTATTGGAAAAACTACCACTCTCAAATTTTGAAGTGCCACCTTAAGACATATCAACGTTTGTTTAACCTATAGTTCTTGAAAGTTTAGGGTTCTAAGATCAATATCTGGTTTTTAAAAGGTGTTTAAAAAAAAAAAAACAGAGAAATTAGCGAGAGTGAAGCAAAATCATCGACTAGGAGATATTGCCTTGATGTGCTACCAAAATCTCAAAACTACAGTTAGGACTAAGTAAGGCAATCATTAACAAGAAGTGATATTTCTAGCTTTAAATTACGAACGAGTCCAGGATCACGGAGTACAACAAAATATAAAACCCGTTTTTGAAAGCTTTAACATTTGCAAAGCAAATTCGACTGTGCCATCTTTTATTTTTCAACAATTGTCTAGCAATGACATCTAAAAAAATACTGTCGCATTGAGCTACTACAAAATAAACATTTAAAATTAGCTGTTGCACTGATTTTTTTAGGATTTAAAAGGCTGCCAGCAATTGTTTTTACAATGATAACCAAAACGAGAAAGACCAGCAACAAATTTGTAAACAAGGATGTTAATATTTGCATTTGAATTGGTATTAAAAACGTGCCTCGTCATACAAAGTCTCGTGGTGCCTTTGCAATGAAACATGTTTGTTTTCCTTTGTAATTTCTAGCGTTTAAATTTCTGAATTGGTATTAAAAACGTGCCTTGTCATACAAAGTTTCGTGGCGCCTTTGCAATGAAACAGGTTTCTTTTCCTTTGTAATGTCTAGCGTTTAAATTTCTGGAGGTCCAAAAGAGGTACATAAGCATTTTACCTTGATAATCAAACCTTTTTATTTTCCAGAACTTTTCAACAAGAGATTTAAATTTTCACGGTGGATTATTCCGGCATTGTTTCGAGTCCATAAAATATACTGAATCGAGCGAGTAAATTTTGCGTTATTTAAGGATAAACATCTTTGTGCTACCAGATATTGATTATTTTGTGGTGTTTACACTTTGGTTGTTGCACGGGAAAAGAGAACGGAGCGAACGGTCGCATCGGAAGAGAAAAATAACACTTTGAAACTTGAATGAGTTGGGTATAAGCTATCGAAATTGGGCAATATTTTTGGCGGGGGGACATGATTGGATTTTGATTGATAAGAGTATTCTTGCTCCTGTGCAACTTATCCGAAGTGTACCATCTATATTATCTTCTGACAGAAAAAGATCTGAAATGGCAAGCCACAAACAGTCAAATTCGATTGGATGTAAAATTAAATCCTTATTGTTGATCGGTATTTCACGGTCGTTTTGCGAGAGTTAGAAATCTATTTCGGAATTAAATTTTATTGTCGCCTGTTTGATCCATTTGCCCTTTCATCTTTTTCATGTCTTGAGAAACTCTTGCATCACCTCGCACAAAACCCATCGCGAAATTCGTTGAAAAATGAAATTTTGAAGACTGTTTGGCAAAAAAATTACTTTGAACGGAGAAAAAAACTAACTTGAAAGATCAAAATTGCTTTTTCAGTGCGAGGTGGTGCAGTATTTTTATTGGGATTTTCTGTCAACTGTCAACTTCTCCAGGGTAACCTCTAAATTTTTCTCCAAAAAGTTGTAAGGGTAAACGCTGTGCAAATTTTTAACATTTTCCCGCCAAAAGTCTTAGTTTTTAAACGCGAATTTTTTCCTCGCACGTTTAATTTAATTTAACTGATTTTCAATTAATTAATTTATTTATTTATAATTGCAAAATAATAAAATGAAAAGAAATGAAAACAGCAAGTGGTGATCTTTATTGTGTAAATATTATTTTTATTAGCATTGTTAAGAAATATTAAAGACAATAAAAATACTACAGCAAATAGAAGTCAATTACATACGCGTCTTCAATATAACTTTTATTGGCTTTCAAATAAGTAAACAAAATAAAAAAATTGCGCTTTTGAAAGGGCCTGGAAACCAGTCAAAATGTAGGCTATCTCTTTTACTTTTTTTTGACTATGTAGGGTTGCCAAAGAGAAAAAAAATTCTGCGCTTTTGAACAGAGTCTAGCCAGAAATCACGCATATACTTTGGCTTTTGATGAGAAATATCCTACATAGTGCAAGATTTTTTCTGCCAAAAGACTCGGTATATGTTTGACTCGAAACCAGACGCCATTTAAAATTGCAGACTTTTTTTTCTAAGGACAATTTTTACACTGTTTGATTTCTTTTTGGGCCCTTTTAAAAGCGCATCTCCGAAAACTACAAAGATTTCGGGAAATTTGTGAAATAGATACTAGACAATTCAATAATAATTTCAACGAGTTTAATAAAAAGACTTCCAGACTGAAAATTCGGGTTGCAAAAGGAAATCCATGTAATGTTAATATACTACCTTAATTGTAAACTACAAACTTGAAATACAATTCACGGTTTCCTCAAAAACTAGCAAGATACGAGGCAATTTGGCGGATACTAAACAATTTGATTGTAATTCTATTGTTTTCTATTGACTCCCGAGTTTTGTGTTATGAAATCACAAATACAAGCTCCGCCCTAACAATCTTTCGCTAGAAAGTCAATATCGAGATAAGCTTTGTCTTGTAAATCTACCTTACTTTTAAAACCAGATCCACTAGAGAAACAGCTGAACCAAGTTCTTTGCTGTCCTTTGCGTCCGTCTTTCGCCTTGTTAATGTCACTGCGTGTACACTTGAGATGGCAGTCTGAAAGAAAGATAAACAAAACGTCCAATTAACAATGGGTATACTGAAAACTAACTAACAAAATATACATACAGAGTATGCTCGACCAAAGTTTACAAATCAGTTAATTCTCTCATCGGGAAGGCGCTTGTCGTTTGGTTGTATCATCATCATAGAAATACAATGAGTTTACATGGAGTCTAAGCATGACTTTTACGGCAGACGCCAAAGGTAACCTCTGATTTTGTGCTCTTTTCTTCTAATCCGTAAATAAAGCACACAAAAATAGAATAACGTCTCCTACTATTCACCGCAAATACAAATGATTTCACTATACTGTACAAACAGCTGAAGACAGACGGCAAAAGTTTCATTTTTGCCGCTTTCCGCTTGCCGTTAACAATTAGTGAATAATGAATGATATATTTTACAGTAATTTACAGGTACATGGAAAGAACAACTTAAAACGCGGATAAACAGCAACATGAAATAAATAGCACCGGCTAAAATATAGTACTCTAAACTAACCTTCATCTGCAACGTTTTAAGGCGAAAAGCTCACCGGCTAAATAGCACACTAAAAATTTCACAGAAAAAATGTTCGCGACAAACCCGTAAATATTTGCATTTTCTTCCTGAGGATGAATTTAAATGCATGATTACTAGTCGCTTTCTTTGAATAACTTGCGAAATTTTTGAAAACAAAAAGCTCTCGGGCAGCTTCACATTTTCACAGAATTAAATTAAAGGTAATGTAATTTGCCTGAAGCTTCAGACCAAATAAAAACAAAAATTGAAAAATTCCCACGAGCGAATAGCAAGACAGAGTTGCTTTAAAACTAAAACTGTTGTTCAAATGCAGTTGAATAGTTATGCGAACAAGCAAACATCGTTTTCTAAGAGGCACGTGCAAGACAATTAGTGATTATAATAGATTTTACAGTAATTGACAGGTAATTATGGTTTTCACCTTAAGCTTTGATCTGACAACCCGATAGCTAGCTATAGCTAGTTTTGGCATGACTACGACTTTCACTTTTACAGCTATTTCAAGAATATTTGCCAGTGGTATCTGGAAATCCCAGAAGGAAATTGAAACGGTGAAAATCCGAAAAATTTCACGGCAAAAAAACAAAAATAATAATTGCTCCATGATTTAAACGCAGTTATGAAGCATTTCTCTCCAACTATTAAAGTAGTAACGTTTGATGAGACTGACGTTTGTAATATTTTCAGGACGCGTGCAGCACTAACATGTGGCACTCAGTTATTATGCTCTACAAGGTGGCTCTAGCTTTTAAATCTATGGATAAGATTCCTATATTTGTCCACTCAAATTGAATCTATGCAGTATTATCATGTACTTTTTATAGTAAAATAAAGTTTAGGAACATTTCTTTTTTACTCTGGCACTCTTTAAATAAAGACCTGTATACTGATGTTTTTCAACAAGAACTTCACGTCTAAATTTCCAGGCTGTCTGGTGTTCGGTGTTGAGAATTTGGTGATATATATCAAGACAATATCCTTCAGTTCATCACCCTTCTTCTCATTGCTTAGTCTCTATTCAGAGTCCTTAGCCAAGAAACAAATTCTCATTACTGGTTTTTTGTTATCTAGACAATTCCTTTTAGATTACTCTCTAAATCCTCTTCACTGTTTCTTCATGATTATGTTTGGAACTGTCAGGAGAAATCTTAAGCTGATCACTCATAAGGCTTAATGGCTAGCCTAAGGAAACATTGATGCATGAACCGGAAAGCAACAGGTCGCTGAACCAATTAGACCACTCCTCTCACAATTTAAACATTCATCGACAACTGTTCCTCGGACATTGTATTCTTAAGGATTGATTTATAACCTACCCCTGAAGGGTTAGGGTATCTGTTTAGCCATTTAACATGGGTTTCTTGATTATCAGAATAGTGAAACAATAATTATCATCCCTATTCGTTTTAAGTTTTTGCCTGTTTTGTGTACAAATATTCCTACTACAAGCACCATCAAGTGATTAAAAACTCTTCCTACTAAAAGAAAATTGTGACTCACCTAATAAGAGATCTAATGTCTCAATTTGATTCTTTTTCCTCTTGAGTCTCAGCAAACTTTTATTGTTCCTTCCCCGTTTCGTATCTAGGAAGAGACATGAATGTTTTAACCTTATGTTCTCTTATTTATGCAATTTCAAAACCTACACAACTAAATTAAATATACACCATCATATTTTTTCCATTTCAACCCTACAGGGGCAAATTTTGACAATGAAGGTAAGTTAAGTCTGCATTAGGCCAAGTGATCCAGACCACCATAGCTTATCCAGGTCTCTGTTGCATTAAGTGATAAGGCGTATTCCTATTTTGCCTGGATGGGATGCTAGTCTGTCACAGAGTTAGAACTCCGTATTAAATTTACCCAGTCCCCATTTGAACACTTGGTGGAGGGAGGTACTGTGAGAATAAAGTGTCTTGCCCAAGAACATAATGCAGAGACCCTAACCATTGGCACAAACCCAGAGTGCTTGACGTGCAGTGATTAGACCACTGTCCCTCCTCCCACAAAACAATACTCCTCAACAACAGTACCCCTAGCAGGCATTGTAGTCTTTAGGCATTTTTGTACAACCTACCCCCGATGGGCTAAGCTAAGGTCACATAACATAAAAATTTACTGAAACAGCTGAAAGGTAGTGGAACAATAACATCTCTATTTGTTTCGATTTTCTGTCTGTGTTATGCAAAATTATTCTTAATACTTATGTGGTACCAAACGTATTAAATAAAATTGTGACTGACCTATTACGGGATCCATTGTCTCAATTTGATTCTTTCTCCTTTTGAGTCTCGGCACATAGCTCGTCTCCTTGCTTCTCAGTTTTGTTCATCTAGTAAGAAATTGTAAATGTTTTAACTTTTATGGAATTCCTTGATCTCAATTAACTTTTACAAACTACACAATTAAAAATAAGTTATCAGATGTTTAAAGTTTCAACCCTACTAGGGTGAGGTTTGACGATGAAGGTAAGGTAAAGTCTTCATCAGGCCAAGTTATCCAAACTACCACATCTTATCACATCCAGTTTATGCAGTATCAATTGATAAGGCGTCATTGTCTCTCTATCCCCTCTTCCCTAAATGGGATAACAATGCGTTGCAGCTAGGGTTAGCCCCAGTATAAAATTCACCTAGTACCCATTTGTAAATCTGGGTGGAGGTAGGCACTGTGAGAGTAATATGTCATGTCCAAGAACACAGTGCAGTGCAATGCATGGCCGAACTGTGAAACAATAACATCTCTAATGTTATGCCTGCATAGTGTGCCATTATTCCAAGCACAGGTAAAAAAGAGTAACTGATAACTTCTTCAAGCAGACGCAAGGAAACATAAAGACTCACCTGATGTGGAATCTATTGCCACACCATGAATCTTTCTCTGCGTAATTAAGTCTCGGCACACAGCTTTCTGGTTTGAGTCTAATAAGGAATGGGAACTGTTTTAACCTTTATGACAGCCTTGATCTCTTAAGTTTAGCAAACTACACAATTAAAACTATGACATCAGGGCCAGGTTCTTCGAAAGCTGCTTGACGCTGACCCATGATTAAAAGTTAACCGAATTATTGTGTTAGCCGGCAAGCAATTGAGCCAGCTCAGATCTCTGTAATATTTCCACCCCGGAAACCGCGAAAAAATTCTCCATTCTTAGTAGGGCCTTAGTGAGCAACGTTTTGATAAAATAACAGCAAAATTGTATTTTCACTTTCTGACTAAACTAATGCATGAGTTTGAAAGGATATGTTGAAATGAGAACAAAGGTGAAAGCAATATCGAAAAAGCCTGATTTGTTCACAAATATTAGTATTTGAATTTTGAATTTTCCGCCATTTTTGTTACTTTGTTTAGAAATTTGGCAAATCTCAACATACAATATCTTTGTAATTAAAAATCCTTTTAATACATATACATTTTTTCACATTTTAATCCATCTCAACACATCCTTTCAAAATCATGCAGGTGTTTTGTCAGAAAATGAAAATAGAATTTTACTGTTACAGCCGAATCTCCACTCCACGCCACCACTCCACAACGGCCACCTGTTTTCGTCCCGGCGGACAGTCCATACATTTACTCTTATTTCAATCTCTCTACAACAGCTACTTCTCCACAACGGTAACGGCCACTAAAGCACGTCCCAAACTGCCAACATAACCTCTCCACAACGGCCAGTTAATCAACGACTGACGAACGGTGTGTACAAAACCCCATGTTATGTTGTAAAGGGTCGCGCAACTTGATCCGTAGCGCGCGTCGTTGGTTTTGTTTCTGTTTTGTTGTTATGTTTTGATTGTGTTAGGTCTTTAAGCTACAATAAGCACTTTTTAAATATACAAATGTTGTATCCCTAAAAAAACAGGTGTCATATTACACTCCTACCTATCCCCACCCCCTCCCTCCCCTAACGGCCACCTCTCGACAACGGCCACTTTCCTCTGTCCCAAAGTGGCCGTTGTGGACAGGTTAGACTGTGGTTTGATGACTTCATTTTCCCGCCAAACCGTTAAAACAAAAAAACCAAAACAATGCGTTTGTTTTGATTTGAATTGTCAATCATGTTGCAAAGTTTGAGCTCTATCGGATTAAAACACAAAAGTATTTCCCTTATTTTTTTTGGCGAGAGCTGACCCGGCGTGTTTGATTTGTCTTATTGCAACAAAAACTTATTAACGTACAAAATATGATAAACAATTAGATTATGAGCTCGAGATTTCGATCGTGCACAGAAATCGAGAGCGAATAATCTTCTTGTTTTAGTATAAATCTACTAATCGTTCAAACCTTTATTTAAAATCCTCTTCACAGACACTTCGAAAACGCCAAGTAGCGGCCGTCATTTTGTCAACTAGAACACAGTGCTGCGCTACTCACTAACTATCACAGAAAAGATAGTGAGTAGCTTAGTCAATCAGAGAACGGCATTCGTGATAGAACGCTAGAAGATTTATACCGAAATATCATAGTACTCTCGAGGAACAGTAAGATAACATAAATATGAACTCACCATTGTTGCATATAATTGAACAGGGTTGAATTTCTATGTCATTATAATATCAAGTTAAACTTTGTCGAGAAGAGCAATCGCGAGTAATTTGGGAGTTATAATTGTCCTGATGTAGCTCCAAATCTCATTGCTAATAGGGCAATCAATAAGGAGAATATAAATCTTGAACATCAAATTGAAAGGTACCTGAAGTAATTGTGTCTTAACAGATCCTCTTGATTCTTTGTTATATATCGTAATTTCGTTCCTGGAAAATAATCAAGCTTGTTTGAATTATTTATTTTTGACTATTTTCGCGTGTTACCAAAGCATGCAATTTCTTAAAATCGCCTTCCGTTTAGCAGTTAACATTATTTAACAAAACCATTCACGATTGATATTGGAACAACAATAGTGGAAGTCTACTGTTCGTAAGCACATTGCGGGTGAGATGACTTTATACGACTCAACGAATTAACTATACTTGCCAATCAGTTTATAACCAAATTGGCTTCTTTATAATTATTTTGAAATATCAAAAACTAAACAGCCGAGGGCATAAATGAATTCATGAGGGCAGCACAACAGTTCCTCGATTGAACGAGAAATAAACGAGTGAACACTCAACAGCGCTACGTTTTCCGAGAGTAAAAGTTACAAGGAATTCACAAATTCTTCTTTACCTCAAGAAGGACGTTATCTCCGGAAACATTACCGAAGCACGTGCTTGTAAGTGTTACCTGAAGTCAAGTTCCCGCTGCAGGTATTTGCGCTCCATGACATGCCTAAACATATCGACATCTCAAAGTTAAGACTTGATATTTTCCCGTTGCAGTTGGCGAGAAAAAAAAAAAAGATTTCTACTGTTACAATTTTGCGCGTCGATGGTAACGTTCGACAGAAGGACTCGACGAGCAAATGTTTCATCACACGAATAATCTGCAATTTAAATTTACATAGTTTTGTGACCACGCTTAATCACGAACAATAACAACGAAGACAGATTTCTGCAATTCGATTTCATTATGTGATTGGCCTGCCTTTCCGCTATAACTAATCGCAGGATATTTTTAGCTTTCCCCTGCAAAACTGATTTTGAAATTTGTTATTTTAAAGCAGGATATGTATTGATTTATTAAGAAATTGTTATTATTTTTTATTTTATAATTCTTTTGCACGGTCTGAGAAATTCGCACAACATTTCAAACGTCCAAGCCATAGCAACGGCTGTTTACAGCCAGTAAGGCCAGCTCACCACGCTAAATGTGAAAGACCTGTTTACTTCTAGGATCATAACCCCTAGCTTTTAACCACCTAAATTACTCGAACACACTGTCCAATGCTAAAATTGACACCAGATTATATTTTGTCGCATTTATTGACCGATTTCACTAGAACTGATAACAACACTTTTCCAATTTACCAGAATTTTTATGTTGGAACCAAGAGAAGATCAAGTATAAGACAGTTAATACCTATTCACCCGGTTTCGAAATTCCTAACAGGGCCTTGCATACGGCTAGCGCGCCTGAAATTTGGATTGACCAATCAGGATTCAGAAGGCGGGAAAACTTTACTGTCCATACGTCAATGTTTAGGCAATGAAACTGGGCACCTTTTCTCACTGGAGATGGCATTAAATACTCACAGAAAGGGGTTTACAATTCCCCAAACCGTATCAGATTGTCAAAATCGAAAAATATGAAACACTTTGTGTCTCCAAGCTTCTAATTTGGGAGTATATCACCATCGTGCATCACGCGTGAGTAACACGCACGATAGAGGCGCGAGATTTAAAACCCGAAAGACCAAAGCAAATATGGCGGCGCGCGGCTTTTTTTCGAGCGAGGTCACTTTTGTATTGTTGGAGACCAAATTCGCATATAAAGGAGGCTTTACCTGCTAGAACAACTTTAGTCAATTCTGTGTATTTAAGAAAAATTGTTTCGGGAATTCAATGCTTTCCAAATTTCAAAGGCAACGCGATCGATCATGACAGCCACCGGGAGCGTATAAAGGACTCGCAAAACATATCAAATCTACCCGGAATTTGTGTAAAAATCCTACAAAGTAAGCCCAGGAGGTTGTCTTTAACGACAACTACAACTGTAAATGATGTTTTAGCAGCAAACAAAACAAAACGCCTGTTCGGAGCCCGCTCGCCCGCGCGGGCGCACGAAGCAGTCAGTGGTAGTCAAAACAGCTCACGAGCAACTGCTGATCTTAGAAAGTCTGGATTTTTGAATGCGTGTCTACGCGCGTGGGAATAACGGAACTCGCGAAGACTTTTACTTGAAAACAAGCCCGGTGACCCCTTCTTTCTATTGTTTTAATAATATATTATTAGTGAGAGGAAACGTAAGAAAAAAATAGAAAAATAATTCTACGGAAAGAAATTTGCGCTTTGTGCAAATTGTCGTTTTTCCAAGTTGACAAGAAATAGGAACCGTAAAATTATTTAACAGTTGTTGTGCATTTTCATTTTCAGATGCCAAAAGCTATTGATTAAAAAAAAATCGGGGTCACCGAGTTAATTTTTTAGTTATTAGTGACATAAGCGAAAAATCAGGTCTGGAAAATCCTTTTGGTATGTTGCCGTGGTAACTTCTGACGACAAAATAACAGCTGTTTTAGGTTAAGTATAAATTATATAATCCAAACCTACAATAATATTACAGTGGCCTTGGTCTGCCTTTTTGTTCTATTCTTACAAAGTTAGGAGCCGTCAAAATCCTGAAAACTGGTGCAAGCCACCTTCAAGCTTCCTAGAAAAAAAAGGCCGCCAAAATTTTTCAACAAAGACAGAAAACAAACTTCATATTCTAAAGGAACATGAAATACACCCTAATTAGAGCTGGGATTGCAAAACCTTTAAAGAGCGTAAATACGTTCCTACATATCTTAGAATTCTCGTGAGCTAAAACACAAGTGGGTCACTTCGCTAAACGCACAAGGTCGCCACAGGAGATGATAAAAGAGAATGCGCGAGAATCTCAAACCTACATTCTGTGTTATTTGAGAGATGGTCACGCGTGAAACAAAAGCGTGGACGTTTGAGAAAGGAGCAAAACGTTCACCTTTTAAACAGACTTTAAGCCCTCTATGGGCTTTCTGCATAGAAAAAAAAAGCCAAAATTTATCGAAAAAGGCACAAAACAAACCTCATGTTCTAAATGAACGTGAAATACAGCTACGTATGGTTGGGATTGCAAAATCTTCAAAGGGAAGAAATCAGCTCCTACATGTCTCAGAGATCCCGAGACTGAAAACACGAGTGTGTCATTAGGGAAAACGCGCGAGGTTTCGTGGCGAGAGGAAAAAGGAGAGCGCGCGAGAATCTCAATCCAACATTCTGTCTAAATCGAGGGATGGTCACGCGTGAAACACACGCGCGGATGATTGAGGTAGGGTCAAAACTTGCACCTTTTTTTTAACTTAAGCTTTAAGAGCGGGTCCGCGTAAAAACCGACCACTCAAATTTTCGTGGAAAATGGACTGCATTCGTTTTTTCTACACATGTCAAGCAACATATGCAATGAACGAAAATGGCCTTTACTTTGACAGATTCGCTTTTTTTATTTTTTGAGGAATTTTTTTCGTAGGCACCCCGAAAACCACACAAACCGGAAATTGAAACTCCAAACTTTGGGTGTTACATTATGCTTGCTCAAAATTCGCACATTTAATGAAACAAACTAATTCTTTCAGAAATTCTGCACAATTATTTCTATTTGCTTGTCTTAAACACAGACAAAGTTATCACGTCCAAAAATGGCCGCATTAATTCATTAAATAGACCACATTTTGCCCCCACAAGGGACTGGAGTTAGCTTTAGCAAAATGGCGTGTTGAGAATGAATGACACCTGATCATTTGATATAGCTTTACCTCGGAATGATGGCAAACAAGAATTTCAGCGAAGAATACTTCTCAGGATTGATGAGTTTGGATGCCGGGTGTGAAGTAAGAGTTGACAATAACCAATTGCAAGATCAAGTATTTCTGACCTGTGATAATTGAGTAGGGTTTCAAAAGTCAGCTAAAAAGCAAGATATGGCGAAACAAATTCTCATCTAACTAGTCAATGTTCTAGAATTTAAACATCATGGCCGTTCATTCCCATATTTAGATTGTACGAATACAATTTAGATGTTTTGCACTGTTATCTTAACCCTTGGACGTACAAGCTAACTCGTACCCCCGTACAAGGGGGAAGTGGATGGAACCCCCTTGTGTTTTCGTTCTGTTAAGGTACATATACAGGGAACTAAACTTACATTGATTAGATAGCCCTGAGCTTGTTCTCCAGCATCTTGGACTTTACTTTTTTTCTTAAAAAGTCAAGAAATAACAGAAATTGGTACAAAATCAAGCCAGAACCCTTATAAAACGTGCAAATTGGTGAATTTCTGGAATTTGACGAAGAAAACTGGAAAAATACAGAATTATGCCAGAAAAGTTGATTTATGGCCAAACCCACATAAAACTAGCGGTTACCATGGAAACGTCAAAAATGATGGACACACAATTGATACATCAAAATTTCCATGAGGGATGAATGAACAGCTACTGAACGTTTCAGCCCCTTGGAGTAAATCGTCTGTTTAAAATTTGGAAAAAACCTTATTGGGGGGATGGCAGCCCCCTCCCCTTGTACGTCCGGGGGTAAGAGATCTTACAGAGTGTTTTGAGTTCATTGAGCTTCCCACTGCGCTAAATAATGTTCCAAGACTTTGTCAGTGACATCAACATAGAAATAAAATTGATAAACTGATTCTATAATATCAGGAGCCATAATCAGGGACGGAGACCGTAAGTCTCGGGATTCGCGCGCACCTATGATATGGGACAATTTTTCTATTTTTAGAACAAATTGCGCCATCCTGACGTCATATATCCGCGCGGATCCACGCACATGTTGGG
>Ga0126338_10000661_pt1 | contig 19734 bp, 11 predicted proteins | sample OrbCmetagenome_2_FD_92529 | JGI IMG/M metagenome (GOLD analysis project Ga0126338, IMG submission 92529) | Coral microbial communities from Petempiche,Puerto Morelos, Mexico - Orbicella C C metagenome | ecosystem: Host-associated > Invertebrates > Cnidaria > Coral | place: Petempiche,Puerto... | reverse complement strand
TATTGTGATCGTCCCTGTGATGGTAGTTCTGAAAAGAGCAATGGTTGGCGATTGAGTTTTCGACTAACCTGAGCGCACGTAATCTTGGGTCATGTGGTCTCACATGAATGGCTCGATACCCGGCTTCAAGGGAGCAACAGAACAAACAACAGAAACAATGCCACTAGCCCTAAAACAATAACAGCTGCTAAAATAATAAAACAAGAGCAGCTTACGAGAGCTGCTACACTTCAGGTTATCTTCCAATTAATATCTCACCTTACGCGAATGCTTGAGGCAGATTTACCAGCAGTACAGTGAGCCGCAGTGACAACCCACTGCTCATCAACTAAAGTTCCTCCACAAAATCCAAAACCCCGAGATGTTATCAATGCCTGCCAAGGCCAAGCTCCTTTGGGGGCCTCGGTACCACCCACAATTCTTGATCTGGGTTTATATCCGCATTTTCCTGATCCACCACCACCACCGCCTCCACCGCCACCGCATTTGTTGCAGCTCTTCTTACAGTTCTCTTCCATATACTTTTGGAATTTGCCTTTGCAGTACCCTTGACGTTGCCAGCGCGGGCAATTTCGGTTTTTATCCTCACATCCTAAAAATATTATATTTATGTAGGGCAGCCGTAATTGATCTCCAGTAAAAGGTCTTTATATCGAGGCTTAATTCTGCACCCCACAGTTACCAGGGGAATTGTCAAAGAACAAAAACGGGGAGTACCAAATGAAGTAGAGCGTTTACCTCGTGCCGGCCAATTCTTATTTGATATATTCAATCCTCAAATTGATTTCTGCAAACCTTGAACAAGGCCTTAAGATGATTATCTTAAGCTTAATAACCCCAAACTGGCTATTGTGACACTCCATTTAATTTACACCCTTCTCCGCCCAAAAACTCCAGGGAAAAAACTTGTGAAAAACCGATATGAACAGCAGTTTTCTTATTTTTTTGTGGTAATTGTTGGAAAAAAGAGCCCGAATTCCCACTTGGCTACCACCCAGCAAAAAAGCGTGACGCACATTCACTACAATAAAAATTTAACACCTGAACCGCTTCCTTTGGTTAAAAGTCGAATTAGGAAACTGAAAGAAGGGATGGGCCTATCGCTGCCTCGATCTGCTCAGGTAATTCTTGGCCAGATAAGATCTTAGATCGTACACGTTGACAACCTTCGTACGTATAAACGGATTTAAGTTAGAATCTTTAAAGGAGCAGATAAAACAAACATTAGCGTTTTCCTTAATTTTGATATAGGTTTGCACTAGGTGGTCCATGACAAGAGTAGAATTAAAGTTAGCACTTACTGATCGAGCCTGACTCAAACCGTATTCAAATTATCCAAGCTAAAGTTTACTTACGAGCGTGGAGAAGATTTAGTTCGGTAGAAACGCTGTCTACATCACTTAATTAGGCGAAAACGAAGTCTTGAAAAAAATCATGATTACATAATTAATATCGTTATTATCAGTTTTGTAATTAAATCTCTGGTTACCTTGTGCGAAAACGGCCAAGACTGCTACGCCCAAAACACAGAGTGCCACTGACGAATGCATTGTCTAATGCAAGCAGTATCAGTTTGAAAACTTCATACATGGTTAGTCTTCTTATATGCTGAGTACTAAGAATGCAAGACTCATCCTGAACAAGCACAGAAGGCACAATCGGTAAAAAGAAGCGTGAATAGTCATCAAAGTGGGTTTCCGAATATGATTCAAGAAGATTAAATTTTGGATCTTGAAATAATATTTACAACTTTTCAATTCATATGCGATCAAATATAAGTTTCTTTTGTTTTGCAGTCATTCGTAAAAAGACGTGATTAAAGAACATCTGTATGTCTAAGCAAATTATTTTTGCAGACAGTGATTAACGTTTTCTCCTGCCTTGAAAGTTTCACAAGGGTACCAAAAAAATTAAAATCGTTCAACTTTCCGGAGTATTCATGGTAAGAGCGTTAGGGTAACCGTCCATTCAGTATTTTCTTTAGTAAACAAGGCCTTTTAAATATTTTTAGAGGCAATCTAAATTAACTGATGTTGTTGCTTAAAAATTTAAAATCATCAGTCATGTCATTTTTTGAAACAAACTTTCTGTTTGCTTTCTCGCCAGCCAAAATTATCAGTTTGGAAACTGGATAAATAGTAATTGGACATTATTTGCAATTTTTTTGTGATATACTTTGATGGTTATTCAAAGTTTGACAATAATAGCTCTTTGTTTTGTTTCTATTGTGACCACAATATTACGGGCAGACCAGTATAGCCAGCCTATGAAATCTTTAAATCTTAAAGAGACAGCCTCGTGCACATTAGGGAGCATTTTTGGTCAAATTAAAGCAGCGCTAGATTATGACATCGAAATTTCGCTCGCACGCGAAATGTTGCCACTAGAACAACAAAATGAAGATATTAAGTCAATTGTCGAAGAAATATGAAACTGTAATTAGTTTTTAACGATTTTCCCAAGACACGACAACAAAATTTGAAAAAGATTGCCGGACCTTTCCTACTTGGCATTATACAATTGTACTTTGTTAGTCACTATATCCCAGCTTCAGCCGATTTGTAAGTGAAGTTTATAAACAAAACAAGACCATTATGTTAAGGTTTTCCTTCAACGAAAATATGACTTTTAGGTTAAAGTTTTATGAGGTGAATGTTTTTCCCGTGGCCACTTGAAATGAGTAAACAGAAAATTATTGCTGTACGTTCATTTTTCTTTACTTTATTGGAAAATGAACATTTGCTGTTTATTCTCTAGATTCAGAAACTGTTTTGCAATCATTTTATTCCACAATGTTCATAATAACTCATTAACAGAATTGTATAGATCCTCGTACGAACGTAATAATTAGAACTTCTCCGTGTTGAAGCACTTGATAATGGGTGATCGTACGAGAAATCTTGGAATTTCGATTACTTGAAAATAGTACTCAGGTTATCTGTCGTTTTCTTTTCAGGGTTAGAGAGGGCGGGCAATCGAGCCCGATTTTCGCGCGTACTTGTACGTGTTCGCACGTGCTCATTTATATGTAGAACATCCATGGCCAAGCGTTTCAGTTAATTAAATGACAAATGGCAGCCAGTCACGCTAATAATTTAAAAATAGGTCGCATCTTTTCATTTTTTACGATTTCAGTTGTCTGCAGTTATGAACTGCAAACTTTAACTGGCATAAAAGTGAAGTATCTCAACCTCGGCGATTTTGCAATATTCCGTTCAACAATTCTCCCCCATACTGTTGCATATAATCAACAGGAACAGAGCGGCTTCTTGGGCGAGATTTTAATGGGAAATATAATGCAATTTTTCTTTCGGTATAAATGAGAAACAGAGCCCAGTTTTTTAAAGGGGAGATAACACAATATACACATATCTTAGCTTTTGTAAGTGATTTATTCGTCAAATACTTTTTCAATGAACCTTTCCACGACTAAAATCGCCTAGATATCCGGAAATTCTCAAAAAAATATTCTAATTATGTCACAAACAGTGTTCTAAATATCTCAAAAACCCCTCTAAATATTTCTTATTTTTGTCGTAAAAATGCACCGATTTTGAATCACTTAGGCCAACTTTTTCAAAATTTTCTTTCAGCAGTAAGAGATGAGGAAGAAGATTCAGGCGCTTCGATGTCACCAGTATCTGCCATTTTGGAAAATTGCTGTTTTAACGCTTTTAATGATAAGGAATACATCAGGTGGAAATTAGCTGAGCTGGATTGTTTCTGGCATGGAACTCAAAGTTGTTTCAAGAAAATAACAAACAAAACACAGTAGTAGGCCAGAAAAAAGCTATGAATATCTTAATACGTTCTAAATATCTCGGCAACTTCTCAATATCTCAAAAATGTCCAGATATTTGTGGACAGGCCTATTTTTCGATAACTCGAGCAAATGATTTTTTCCTCATTTTTGTTCGTGGCATTCTTTATTTGAACAGGAATCTGCACCCTGAATACTATGAAAGCTGTTTAAATAACAGTGCCTGGCGAGTTTTTATTTGTCTTTTTTCAGGTGTTGTGAATACAAAAGGGAACTGTTCCACTAAAGGAGAATTCTAACCTCTTAAGGATTCCTTTCAAACTTTTAGAAAAGGAGGTCCACGGTGTATAAGCTGAGAAAATATTTTTAGATAACAGACTGCCGATTGTGAATGTTGGCCGATCTTAGGGCACGGAAAAACATTACGTAATCAATCCTTCTTGCTATCTCAGTGAAACGTATATACACAACAAATTATACTCAACAAGATACGATCTCTTGATCAGAGTGTTATCGAGGCTCTTGAAATGTGGAGGTAAAGTATTGTTGAATGATGCAACTTTATATATTTCAGAGAATACGAGAGGTAAAACGTCGGAGTCAAGGACAATCTCCGAACCGTATAGGTAGCCAGAAAAAAAAATTATAACAAAGGCAACGTGTATGGTTAAATTCTCGTCTTAGGTATTTAGGGTTTTCATGATGGCAAAAAAAGACTGAGGCGAGCCTGCTACTCGCTACGGCCCTTAACCTTGTGATATCATGGCGCACATATATCGTGGCTGTCAGAATTAGAAACGTTGCAACTTTTTTCTGACTGCACGCAAACGGTTGAAAAAAATACATTTTTTTTCCAATGTCCCCTCGTTGTGTGATATGTGACCAAAGAACACGAATAGGCGATGAACATGTAGAAATACATGTATCCACGTAAATAAAGATGACCCGTTTATTTATTTTTATTTTTGTTTTTTCATGAAAGTTTAAGAAGAGAATACTCGAGATTTTCGAAAGGTGTTTTGCAAAAAATATATATCGAGGTCGCCACTACAGACAAAACAAAAGCGATTGAAGAGCTGAAGCGAATAACCTGAAACAAATAACGTACCTAGCCAGAACGAAGAAGAAGAGAAAAAAGAACACCACTCCAGCTACCATTTTCTGATGATGTTTTTGTAGATACTCAAAACGCACAAACAACCCTTTCACGGAGGCTAGAGAAGAAACGAAAGGACTTTATTTCCCTGTTTCTTTGCTAAACAGGCTACAGAAACTGTGAACATTTAGGGTTTACCATTATGTCCAGTCCAAACTTATCAAAATTTCACTGTGCGTTAGTAATAAAAAGTTATGAATATTCAATCGTTGTTCGAATAATCGACCCTTTTGTGTTTGCACGCCCGTCTTTCACGTTTTTCAAGGCAACGTTAAATTTTGTTTCTATTTTCTTCGTACCCAAGTCCGGATATTGACAGCTGATCATGATAGAACGGAGGAGAATTAAGATGCTTAATTTTTATTTAAAGATTAAAAAGAAAAAACACTGACAAGTGTTTCGTTTGCTTGAACACTGGTTTATTGTTCTGTCTCTTACATGTTATTATAATATGAATTCATCGTCTGGTCAATCCACTGCTTCAAGTAACGGATCCTCGCGTAGACGCCATATTTCCCTGGTGAAGCACATCCGATTCCCCAGGACACGACACCCTCCAGGAAGAACTTTCCGTTGTCTTCACAGACCGTGGGACCTCCAGAATCCCCTTGGCAGGGGTCTTTACCGCCCTCGTCGAGCCCAGCGCACACCATTGAGTCGTGGATTGATGACCCATAGGCCTGTCAACATTTGGTATCTGAGACAACTGGAACTTGGACCTGCATGAGGGCACCAGGTAATGAACCGCCTGAGGCCAATCTTCCAAATCCTTGACAAAGAAGGAAAGCAAAAACAATTACCGTCAAACCAATATAATGCAACCTGCCGTGAAATGATGAAATTAGCTGCATTCCCTCTCAAATAAATACAGATTTATCAGTCTGCTTGCAAACCCACAACTGTTCATGTAAATGAACAACTCGAGGAATGTTTTGAAAATACAAAATCAATAAATCATAAAGACTGGCTGTGCAATTACTATATCCTGGTTAATATAGCCGTCTCTTTACCACCGTTTGATTGACGGAAGTCTATTGCAAAGAGCATTTTGATTTCGAAGGTCGCGTAGCAACGAAAACAGTGATGACCTGTTAAATACTGTGTTACTCTGAAAAAATGTTCCAACCCCACTATAGATTAGTCTGAATTTACCTGTGACCAAGCACTTCTTGCCATCTGCAACTTTTCCACTTGATCCTGGCATGCAAACTGGGTTAACAGCCTTGTTAATTTTAGCGGGTGTTCTCAGTTTCAACTTGGCGATATCGTGAGCCATGCCACAAGGTCGCCTGTAGCTATGGTGAGAAATGATTTTTTCAATCTTCATATCCTGTTCGATTCCAACATTGGATGTGCGCTTGTGAGCTCTAAGTCTGAAAAATTGAGAAGCATCCTAAGCATACACTAAACTCAAATTGAGAGGGGGGGATTCTCCCAGAAAAATTGGGTGGGGGTGTGCGGCCCGCTTCTCAAAACCCCTACCCTCAGTTTATCACCAAAATCTTGAATTTCCCTATCCTATTTATGACCTGACTAAGAATTCGACACCCTATTTATGACCTGATCCTTTAATCAATACCATGTTTCAGACTTGCCGTATAATTAGTTACCTTGTTCAGACCAAAGGGAAAGGCATTGTGAATGGCTTTCGTTGATAGTGTTTTCGATAATGATGAAAAAGTAGAATCTTCTAAAAAGCCTATCCAAATCAAGACTAGATTGCAAAATTCATACCCTATTTATGACGAAAATGGCCAAACTCACCTCACACGAATGTTTGAGGGGGATTTACCCACGACGCAGTGGGCAGCAGTGACAACCCACTGTGGATGAACTAAAGTTCCCCCACAGAAAGGAAATCCACTGAGTGTCCTGATTTGCGCCTGCCACGGCCAGGCACCACCAACAATTCGAACACTGGGTTTGTATTCACACTGTCTCGATCCACCACTGTTCTCGCCGTTGCCACCACCGCATAGTTTACAGCTCTTTGCGCAATTTCTTTTCATGAACGATTCGTACATGCCTTTACAGTATCCTGCTCTAGCCCAAGAAGGACAGTGTCTACTGTTGTCTGCACAACCTGCAAAATGTTATTAATCAGTCAGTCATTCTGACAACCACTCAACCAATCATAAAGGTTAACTACAATACAAAAGGATTATAACTATAATTCAACGTTGTGACGGATTGCATTTATGTCACGTAAATTTACACATTGAAGGAGCTTTATATCAGTACTTTAGAGCATAAATTTAAGTCTTTTTTTTTGTTCTTTTATGTTTTTTTTTTCTATTTTTCTTGTTTTGCAACTGGAATCTTTTCTATTGATTCATAAACTGTTTGCTTACGTACCATCAGTTTTAGTAGCTTCAATCAAATTGAATTAACGAGAGAAGTGGCTAGAGAATAGTTTTTTGGCGTATAGCAAAAGACGATTGAATCGCTGGAATACTTATTCAAAAAAGAAACCTTTTTCTCTCTCGCAACTTCGACTCCAATTTAATGTGACATTTTATCACTGACTACTGGGTCTGACCAAAAATACACTTAAAAAATTTCAAACAGGCAATATTTTATGCAAGCCTATTCCACCTTTTGGCTACGAGTCCCTGAATCTCAAGCGCTGCAGATAAATGGTTTATGAATCGAGCACTATTAACACTGATCTCAGAACGTGGCTTCGGAAGATGGAATTTCGTAACTTGGGCAAACAATATCAGATGCGTTTTCACATGCTAAGTGTTTCGTTGTCTCGGCAGTCTTTCATGCCAGAAGGTGAATCGAGAACATCTAGAGAAATGGGTAAACTACAACAACTAGTTCCGTACATATTTGATTTTAAACCCACAGCACTTTATTCCTTAAAAGAACCCTCCGCGATTCATTGTTTGGGCTTTCAAAGAAACAACTGAAGTTTGAGAATGCTTGATTGAATGACTTAGTTCGAGGGTTCACAACGGTTTGTCGACGTGGAGTACATATTTCAAAGAAATAATTTATTTTTGAGAATATTCGATTCATTGACTTAGATTCGGTCTTTCATATCTGTTTGACCATGTGGCTCCGCTTTTCAACAAGTCTTCTTAAACTCATTAATTATTAATTCATCAGCTTTACAGTCATTGTGTTTCGTTTTTGACATGTTTCTTAACCAGTCTTGCAACATTGACTCCTTTTATCAATACAGGCTGGTCGTTGTTTATCTTAAAGATTACTCTCTGATCGTAGCCCTGATATTTTACAAGCCTTGTTTTTCATTGCATAATTTGTGTTTCTTCAAAGAAAATTATTCAACTTTGCCATATTTTCCACTTATTTTAACAATTTCTTAGAACCGTATTCTTGACTGTGTATTGTCTTAGGGGACAGCATGGATGATAAAAACGTAAACATTTTTTAATCGGACTAAATAATAACAAATACATTTTTTTTTATTTGCTGACAATTTTGACGAATAAGTTCTGCAAAAGGTATTACCAGAATATCAAAGGCAGATATCAGGGCTATAAAAGCCATATATAATCCTTTTCTGAAACATATATTTTTATGCACGAGAAGTGTTTCTCGTAATGGTGCATTTTTCTGTCTTCTATTTATCTAGTGTACTCGCTTTTGAAAGCTTTCATTTTGCGTTCTTTGGTTAGAATTAATTGGTTATACTTATAATTGCATGTTCTACGCTAATCAAGTCGAGTAAAAGTACCCGAACGTTATAACTTGTGGTATTTCCTCTTACATATCATCTTCATCCTTACTTTTCATAATACGTTTTAATTTGCCTTCTTCCGTTTCCTCTTTAAAGGATATAGGAAATGCAATACTCAATGACGTACATTCTAGTGTTGATACAACTTCAGCTATAATCGCGGGCCTTACGCGTTATTCTCTTATTTTTTTTCTATTTTCGGTCTTGTTGGGTACAAACTTAAGTGTGGGTATTAGTATTTATTGAAGACTTCGACGACCAGCTCCTATAAAATAATCACTTTTCTAATACCTCAAATCAGTTAAAAAGTAGTTTTTCCCTTGGATTATTTTTGAAGTTAAACAATTAGAAAAAAAGAAATGAAAATAAAATTTTAGTGCGAAATAGCTTTTAGAATTAATATATCAAGAGCTCCACAAGGCTTCGCACCAGTTGGCGGAGCATAAAGGTAGGAAAAGAATGATACCCAGCTGTTTGGGATAAATGGTCCCGAGCATGACTATTTTATTTGAAACTAAACCGTTGAACCTATTGAAATCTCCTCAGGATAGGTGGGGATGAAAAATCCTCCACCCTTAAAAAAGTAAAAACAAACTACCTAATATATGGACAGTCTGCAGGTCTGTTACTGGAGAGGCGGTGAGCAAATAATTTTTGACTTGGCGAAAAAGAAGCTGTTCGCAGGATGACGATGATCGCAGGAAGGGCCGCGTGTCACAGATAACATAACTTTTAGTTACACCTAGGACACGTAAATTCTCCTGATTGGTCAGGAACCTGAACCCACAGACTGTTGAATAACAGGAAATGCCTCGCAGTAAAATGACATTATGCTTTCAGTTCTTCCGCATAATAACTTTTTTTAAACTCGAATCAATCTTCCCCTTATAAGAATAGCGCACTCGAAGTTTTCGTGTAACGTGATTAACAGGGACCTGCTAGTGTGCTTTGTGCCAATGATATATTTCTTTTATTTCGCATCGTATATGCGTCACGCTTCGAAATACGATAGTTTTCGTTGTTCCTACCAAATTATATAAAAAAAAACAAGACTACAAAAAGAAGAATTTTCGCATTTGGAAAAAAGTGAGATACACCAATATTTTAATAACAGGCTTGGAAGAATTCTTTACAAGAATAAGAAACTGCTTAAATATTGCAAAAGCCATTTGACTTTATGTGGATAATCCTCCAGAACAAATATGACCAACTGGTCCGAATGTTAATATGCGGCCACATCAAGGCTAAAGCGGCCATGAGAAGGAGCTGTTTTGTGTGGTGAGTGAGTGGCAATATTTTATCAGGTTTGGAAACAAGAGCCGATGATAAGCCTTTTTTTTTTTCAGTTTTTAGTCTCGCGAAATTCACAATTCCAAGTTTATTCACCACTGAATACGATTCAGATTTCTTCAGATTGTTATTATTTGCAATATCTACAAAAAAACGTACATTGATAAAATTTCAGCATCGACAAGGGAAATGTAGAATCGGAAAAAAAAGACAAATGTACAAATAAAAACAAATTTACGACGTGCTTAAGAATCAAGTATACTTGTTACAAGTTGTTGTGTCTTTTTAGAAAAGACCGTTTTTACTGAATATAGGCAAGGAGTACATTGCGATAGCAATGATTTCGTATAACCCCAAAGTCCTGAAAAAGACAAGAAAAGTGGGGATAGTTAATTATTTAAACTAATGAAATTCATCAGTTTTAAACATATTTATATTTTTGGTCATTCTTGAGGTCCGCGTTGTGAATGAATGAGTTATAAGGTAAATTCTAAATTTTAGAATGCACCTCAAGCTTTAAAACTCCAAACGAAAAAGAATGTAAATTTATTCACTACTCCTTGACAGCTAAGAACAACTAATTTAACGTGATTTAACACCTGAATGTAATTTTGTGGACGTTCACATTGTCCATTCTACGCTCAAAGCATGTATAAAGCCGTTCACGAAAAGACCGCAAAGCTGTTCTAAACACTTGAATATGGAACACTAAAAGCATCTTAATTTAAAACAATTTAATTCCATGCATTGGAAGCTATTTTATTTCGAATTCGAGTGTTTCGTAGTATAGTCTAGTAGGGTATTTTAAGCGACGATTTTCAAATCTCGTGCCGACTGAATCGTGAAGAGGTACCGGAGAAAATGTCAGTTTATCATTTCTGAGATTATGTTGAGTTTTGGCGAAAGAGTAGGCTATATCAAAAAAGAAATATAACTAGACGTTTAGATATTTATGTAAACCCTGCAGCTTCAATATTGACTCTTTTTTCATGATTTTTTCTTGCTTTGTTTTCGCTTACAACATTTGCGTTTGCGTGCGTTTCTTACAACGACGTGAAACTTAAATCTTGAACTCAATGCCTTCAAAACCTATTGCACGATTTCTTTCCAGTCTTTTCGGAACTAGTTTTTGTCTGTCTGACTAGGCAGCAAAATCTTTTCTCGATTTTAAAAGGAATTTTAAACCTAAGTCTTCTCCTTTTATTTTCAGACTCAAATTCCAAATTATAGTTCAGTACTGACGACATCAATTTGATGTAATGGTGAAGAGACGACCATCACCGACGTGATCGTCATTCAAGCAATTGAAAATTTCAAAGATTTCGGGGCTTCAGCAGGATTCGAGCTTGAATTTGAGCATGGTATGTGTAGCGCTGCAGTTATCTACCAACTGAGATATTAAGACCCATCAAGCCAAGTTATTGAGTTCATCTTATCCTGTGACAGAACGTGAGAGATAGAATGAATGACATGACGTTTGGAAATACAAATGAATGACATAATATGCAAAGCAAATATAGTGGAAGCCACAAGGAGCACGCGGGATTATCGTTGCTGGCCGTTTTGTGTTCTCAGACAGTCACGGCTGCTCCTCGAAATGTCTCAATACATAAGAAATAGAAAACATGTACCGTGTTTATATCGAGTCATAGAAACACTCGTAGAAGTTTGAAAGAATGAGAACTTTTTAATGTTTCCACAGCTTTTCGAGTTCTCCCAAACTTCCAAGAATGAAGACATCAAAACGTATTGAGTCGGACAGGTTCAGGAGCCAAAACACAAAATACAAATATTTGTTCGCAAAGCTACACAGAAAACAAAAACAACAAAGAAGTTAGAATGTCGATGAAAATCAGGATACATTTTGTAATTTTAAGTGTATATTCATCTCGTTTGACCTTGTTCACCATCCATCGCCATAGTATTTGACGGTATTTAGGATACATTATTTACAGTTTTCTGTAAATTAACATTATTCTGCATGACCAGTTTCAACTTCAACCGTCTGCGATCGGTGGACGTGGAATCCCACCTCCACCGTAAGGTCCAGAATATTGAAGCAAAGATTATGAGACTCGGAGGGTTCATTGTAGGTCCAAAAAACTTTTGTTGAGATAAGCAACAGGAGACGGTGAAGTCATATCATGGAAGCTCGTGGATCAAACAGCCGTCATCCTGGATCCGCCATCTTAATTGGATTCATTTTTCAGACAAAGTCTTAAAACCACCAAAATGCCTCGAAGCCAATTCAAACAATAAAACACAATAAAAAGTCCTAAAAAGGGGAAAACGACTGCATGAGAGCTAAATTTATTACGAAAATAGAAAATTACAAATTTGGTGAATATGCCTGTCAAAATACAGTAGCCATGGACTCATTGACTTCCAAGTACAATGAATCAAACCAAGTTACCGCAGGAAAATTTCAGACAGGTATACGCAGTTGCCTTATGTCCCACAGGGGACGTAGAGGATTACGAAAGTAAGTGTATACAGTTGCACAGTTAACTGTTTGGCTGCTTTCACTAATAATCACTGACAAAGTTAGAAAAGGTCAATCGGCTAATAACAGCGCTGGTTATCACCCCCCTCCTATCTTCTTCTTCTTCTTCCCATTCCATCTACTACTGCCCCCGATCAATTTAGTCAGCATCAAAGTAGCATTCCTAAAGCTGGTCAAGGTGTCCACCCGCAAGACGGTCATCTAATCCTAAATGTTCGATTCTCACTTTTTATTCCTCATGGGATGACTGAGTTGAACAATACTGACAAACAGCTGAATCGTAGCGCGACATACTCTCACAGTTTCCTAACTAAACCCAAATCGTGAAAACAATCAACCTCAAGGTAATCACGTGATTATTTGTGGAATCCAGTCCTTTCTTTTTTTAAACTATAAATATTGTCGAATGTTAAATAGTTTACACAACTCACCTTACAATTTTATCTACTACCATCTTAAGCACCTGCCTGTCGAGATGTTTTCTTTGATTTGCGGGCCTTTGAGATAGTGTTGACTAGAAGCGAAGCAAATAAACGCGTCGGCTCACCGGTGCCAATTCGTCGGCTGCTGAGCGAGAGTTTCTCATGCTGTGTGCTACAACGGCTGCGTATCTATCACCTCTCAGAGGCCATTCATCCTTTCCACTGGGCAAACAGTGTGATCCCGCTGTTGTTGAGCTTAAGAACTTGTGTTGAGTCAAAACAGGCATAGAATAACCAACAATCAATCTACCCAATTAACGACTTGGAAGCGACTTGTATAAAAGCGTTTTGGTAAACCATTTCTGCAGGGGATGAAAATTCTGGTTCTCTCGTCCTTTATTTCAAATCAAGTTTGGAAGGAGATAAAAATGGTACAAACTGGATTTGATTTTTGTTAGTGACAAGAAATGTTGCGTCTAACACTAGATTAGATCATCGTATAGTTATGTGAAAAGCAGAGAAGTTTCTATTTTTACAGAGCCAAGCGAGTTTAGTGTCATTCGCGTAGCGAGAAAAATTTAAATGATTATCAGCCATGATTCCCGCTGGCGTTTTGTTGTGGCTTGCCAAATTCCGTAGACTGCTTTAAGAAAAGGCAGGTGTGCCTCGGGGCACGTAAAAGATCTGTTTCAATGAAACAAAAAATCAACGAGAGTGAACTGCAAAAAGCGACTGAAGGCCTAGTTTTTCTTAGTCCGAGTGACGATGAGGGGATCTAGTGTATGCTTCAGTCACCACGTTAGACTATCAAACTTGTTAAGACCCACTAAAGATAGGAGGGACTGGAGGAGGCTTTCAGACAACCGGGCCGTAGCCATATGATAATGATAACGATAAGTTCTGATGCTTCACGTTTACACAAGCTTAATTTCGACAGAACCATAAAGTGCGTGCTATCTCGCACTGAGCACTCGACTCCTGATCGAGCGGTTCGGGTTCGAGCCCTGGCCGGGGACATTATGTTGTGTTCTTGGGCAAGACACTTAAATCTCACGATGCCTCTCTCTACCCAGGAGTATAAATGGGTACCGGCGAATTGTTGGGGAAACTTAACAAATAACGGGAGAGTAACCTGCGATGGACTAGCATCCCGTCCAGGGGGAGTAGAAATACTCCTAGTCGTGATAAGCTCCGGCAGCCATGAGCCGGTCGGCTTCAAGGCTTTACTTTATCTCGCACTGAGTCAGCGTAGCTGTGCATGAATTCTTAGAAGTGGGGCTGAGTCAGTATTAACATTAGGCCTCTAATCAAAGACATTACCCATTAGCTCTGAATTGAGAGACCCGTGATATATCACATGTAGTCATTTCATGGACCAGTTATAAGTGTCATAAATTTTTGCAGAGAACCGTGGACGGCAACTCGCGCACTTTAACGAGTACGATTTATTTTACACTCAGAAAGTTGGGTCGCGAATACCCTCTTTCGCTTAGAAAATATCAATTTCCGCAGTTCCCTTTTTGAAAAGACGACGCATCAAAAAACTTGAGAAGTGCAAAAAAAGACTATTTAGGAAACAGAATAAGCCATTGTCTGAAAAAAAAGTATGCAAAATATGAACATTCGGAAACACCTTCTGGGGCTTTTTGTCTTCTTTTAGAATTGCAAGGGACCAAGTTGTTTGTTGAGAGACTATTAACACTGATGATATCCTTTCTGCAGATGTAAAATATTAAAATCATACTGTTATTAACATCTGATAAAAGAAGACCTAAACAACTCTTGTAAAACAAAGAGGTTAAGCAGCCATGCAGTTCCGTTTTGACATGTGTTGATCGCCCTTAACTGCAGACTAATTACATGCCGGTGTTTAATAAACCGAACTGAAATAAACTCTTGTGTTTAGCAGTGGCTTCCTGCTGTGAATTATATTGCGCATGTTGGCAGAAGACCCTTCTGGCATCCTTTCTTTTCTCACATGCATTGATACATTTCCTCAGGCGAAATTTGACAAAATACATGCTAAGCAAGCTATTCACTTTGGGAAGGTCTTGTTTCTACAGATGTATTTAGATATATTTAGAAGAAAAACCCGTAAACATCCCTTTTTTGAACCAAAAAAGAATTGTCTCAAAATTAGAGTTTATCGAATAGCGTGATTATCCTCGTTCTCAAATGACTTTCCGCTGGTCGTGATTTGTCAAATACAGCAGATTGCATGTGAAAAATACTCTACCATTGGGTCTACTTTTAAACAAGACAACATCTAGCGATTTCTCCAGGGCTGTTTCCTTTTATTCATGGATATAAATTCAAGTATAAGACGTGAATAACACCAGTCTGCAGGCTTTTGTTCTATGCGGACTTTTCTTCATTACAATATTTAAATAATCGTCAGATTTTTCATTGGTTGGCGCGCGACACCCGGCACGCGCTCCACACTGAACCCTGAGGTCCACTAAAGAGGGAAATAAGTTATGTTATCATCTTGTGCTGTCGTTTGAAGCGAGTGGAGACTCTTACAAACAGAGCCGCGATTAGGGGTTCGTCTATTATCGTATACTCGTACTAAATTGACAAGGGCTTGAAGGCCATGGATAGGAACACAGGATATCGGTCAGTTAAATCTGGAAGCTTTTCAATTGCAGACATTCTAAACAAGAACCCGTGTGAACCGACAGGAAAGTTTTCTTTTCAAACGCGCTGGCCGGAAATGAACTCCGAAACGACAACAAAGTCTGAGAAGCATGTTGCAAAGACAACGGATGAATTAGACTCCGAAGATAACTTCGCTCAAGGTAAGCAGCATATGTTTGCGGAAATCGACGCTGACACAAATTTAATCAAGGGGCAAAGTGCTTAATCATCGTTAGTCATATTATGAATTTAATCGATCTCATTTTTGTTAATGAATGTAGACATGCTACCTGGTGAAATAACTTATCGCATCAAGATTTCGAGAGTTTCTTCAAATGATCGCCTCTCGCTCCATGATATTTGTTCGCTTCAATGCAATAGGCGAATCATGAGCTTTGGAGGAAAAAGCAGTGTAAAGTTATTAACTCTCGAGTGATTAAGATGTCGATTCTGTCCGACGCGCGTCGATGGTATGCGTGTTAGACCCGCGTCAGGTATGCCTGAAAACAATTATGGTCCACCTAACAAGGTAGTAAGACATTTACTTCTGCCTAAAAGATCAGTTTTGTTATACACAGCACGCACAGTGACGCTTTCCGCTGGAAGACACCACGTGTACTTTGTTAACGGTTCCCAATAGATAATTCAAGTATCTTGGATCCCTCCCGAGGTTTAGATAAAGGATGCTTGCTGGCCCTTTCAGAAATGTTTATTTGAAATCTGTTGTGAGTGAATGAGCTGATATTTTGTTTATGCCAAATATTATGCTGTCCCGGAGAACGGGTAATTTGGCGAATTTAACTAAGTGAAAGCTAAATTATAGGCTACGCAAGTAGCTTTCTGTGTAAACTATTCCGGCTTTTTAAATTGAAAGAGAACCAAGCAAGGCTGCGAGAATGAATAAGAAGGCGGTAATTGAAGGAGAAACGACCAATTTAGTATGAAAGGCAAAACACAGAATATAAGGGCTTTTAAAATTTCAAATTCCTAAGACATCTAGGGTTTGTCTTATACCTACAGGCTCACCAATGCTAAAGCAAGACAATACTCTTGAACGAAAGCAGAGTTCGGAGTTAAAGAAAAGACCACGCACTGCTTTCACTAACGAACAAATCAAAGCCCTGGAGAGTGAATTTCAGAGAAGCAAATACCTCAGTGTGGCACGCAGAATGGAGCTTTCGAAAACGCTGAAGCTCACAGAAACGCAGATCAAGATATGGTTTCAAAACCGTCGGACAAAATGGAAGCGAAAGCTGGCCGCTGAGATGGAGTACGCCATAGCAGCTCAAGGTTATCTGTACCCTTCACACCCGGTTTACCACAGGCCTAAGTATTTCTTCAACAACTCCATGACTCACGCCAGTCATATTAAACCATCACCCTTCACGATATACCATACACCCATGTGCATAACTCCACCGAACCAGTCTGTTGGAGGGTATCCACCGTCAAACTTCAATCCACCCCCATTTTAGGCAAGGGCCGGATTTGTAGAGAAAAAAGATTTACAGCTGTCGTGTGCAGTTTTCATGCATTTGATAACCGAGCAGTGATTTGTATCTTCGTGTCTAGAGGTCTTTTAAAAAGATTGTGTTCTAAATATCTACTTTTTCTTCTTTTTACGAATCGCAGAAAAATGAGTTGCTAATTTCACGAGGGTAAAAGGCCCTTGTTCATGTATCACAGTATTCGTCGCTAGTGGTCGATTTTAAAGACGATGTAGTTCCTTTGCGTGTTAATATGCTTAAGTGGTTTCTTTGCGAGAAACAAATTTAGAATAAATATCTTTTAGCGTAGTTACAGTCACCAAAAAAAAAAAAGATTAAAGCAAAGAACGTTTGTTAAATAAGGATAAAAAAGAAAAGCAAAGAAAGGGGTGCCTTTAACAAAGACGATTTATAAAGAAGCTAAGTGAAGAATAGCGTGCCTTTTAGAAAGGCGATCTATTCCAGTCGTTTCTTTCGTCAAACAAGACCTATAATTCTTAATATGGAGGTGCGAGTGATTTCGTTTGTATAGATCAGGGTCGTCTTTATGCTACAATAAAGTAAACCAAATAACATTCATGTCAACGTGTTAAGTTTACCGACAATAATTAAACACGCATGGAATAAGTTAATTGAAGTTCGTTCACAAATGAGTAGGCTCATTTCGGTTTTATTAGATTTTGTAATTAAAGCTCTCACTCAAGCCGCCGTTTTTTAATTAAGCGCGATTGAAATAATTGCGGATGGTGGCAGAGTATCGCAAATATTGGGTTATCGCCCCCACGACAAGGGAATAATCGACGAATTATGAACAAAGCAAGTAAGCGTGAAATTATTTAACTGCCATTGGCGACAAATTATATTGAGCTGTTTATACAATTTCTTTAATACCGATTTCTTTGTTATGACAAAACAAGAGCGAAACAAAGGCAGCAATTCCAATTAAGCGCTAGGCACTTTTCTGTTGTTCAAACGCGGTAAAACTTCATAGTTGAGGACCAAAAAAATAGGATCTTTTTCCCATCTGCCGTTCCTCAGCCATCGAAAAAGAACGTTTCTGGCATGAGAGTTAAATCTGATAATCTGATAATTTCTATTAATTGACTTAATAAGGGAGCTATCAACGGTGATAAACGATGCTCGGAGACCCCTGCCAAATCCTGCTGCAAGACAATAACAGACTAAAAAAATGAAGCGATTAAATCTTTTTCCACATCATTGAATTCTCACCAAGAATCAATCATTTTTAACGACAAATTTAATTTGTTTGCGGCTTTGAACTTTGATGTTCCGCTATTAGTAAATGCGCGATCTGCGTTCTTGAAATTAAAAACAATGTCGCCCAAACATAAGTATTTGCCACAATTAACTTTGTTTTAAAAATATTTTTATTTTTAAATATGATTCATCCTTTAAGAGTCGTTAAAAAGTCAAAATATGTGGCCAGGTTTGCTAAACAGATAACTCTTCTATGTTTTGAAGAGGTTTTTAAAGCAACTAATAAGTGACTGTAGGTAAAACGAATTTGCCTAACTCAGTGAATTCAATGTTTGTGAGTATTTCTGTCTGTCTGTCAGTAACGTATGCCTGCGGGTATATACATTTAGACCATACGTGGTTCGTAAAAGAATTGATAATTCCTATCGAATTCTGCTCGACGTAGATATTCAGGTGCTTCTGTAAGGCTTCTGGAATAAAACTCATGCATTTTGGTACTCGTGACACTCGAGCTGAGTTCTCTATCTTTCGTGTTCATCGTCTTAAATATAAGTGTTACTATCTCCTTTTTTAATTGCTAAACTAACACTAAAACAGTTTCCGGCTAAGCAATATGTTGCTCATATTCTGCTCGAAATTTCCGTATTCTGCTGATGTGTAATGCTTGCTGCCTCAACCGGCCACAAATGGTGTGCACTTAGCACGTTCAAAAATATTCTCAGTAACTTCGGAACAGGGGCCATCTTGGATCCGCCATTCAGAATAGTCAAAAAAAAGTCAAAACGAAAGTACATATTATTGCGAGAAAATCTTTATTGTTTATAATGAAAGAGGAAATTCAGAGATTCTCAACTTACAATGACATGACAAACTTTTCAACGCTTACTAACCCAGTAAAGAAAACTATTCAGCATCACCCCAAGTTTATGTTGCAAGGTAATTTTGAATTTGGTCTTCTACTTCCAAATATTGAGTTTTCGATATTTGGCCACCAAATATTGAAGCTCCAAGTCTTAACTTCCAAATCTTAACTGTCAAAATCTTTATTTCCAAATCTTGAATTGCCTAATCTTGAATGGCCAAATCTTGACTGGCCAAGTCTTGAATTGACAGTCTTGAATTGCCAAATCTTGAATGGTTAAATCTAGAATTGCCAAATCTGGAATTGCCATACTTGAATTGCCAAATCTTGAATGGCTAAATCTAGAATTGCCAAATCTGGAATTGCTAATCTTGAAGTGGAAAATCTTGAATTTCCAAGCCATCAATTACCAAATCCTGAATTGCCATAATTGAATTTCCAAGTCATGAATTTCGAAATATTGAATTCTAATCATGAATTTCAAAAACTTAAAGTTTCAATATTTGATGAGGAAATAACGAATTTTTGCTTTGACATATTTTGGCGAGGCAGCGATAAATAACTTTACAATAACTTTACAATAACTGTCTAATTTCTCACGCGCTGATTGGCTCATTTTTGTCATCAATAAGAGCACAGACGGATAAAATTTTAATTTAAGCAAGTTTTCAGCAGTTCAACTTTCAGCTG
>Ga0126338_10000660_pt1 | contig 19760 bp, 10 predicted proteins | sample OrbCmetagenome_2_FD_92529 | JGI IMG/M metagenome (GOLD analysis project Ga0126338, IMG submission 92529) | Coral microbial communities from Petempiche,Puerto Morelos, Mexico - Orbicella C C metagenome | ecosystem: Host-associated > Invertebrates > Cnidaria > Coral | place: Petempiche,Puerto... | reverse complement strand
GCGCGCGCGCATTAAAAAATGGCGGCTTTTTGTTTACAGCTGGACCTCGCCATAGAGGTAAATCGTCATTTTCTCGCAAACGAGTATGGTGACCTATCATTTTTTTCTGTTGTTTTGAATTGAGTAATAAATTTCTCTGTGTGAGACAAATACGGACCAATTCTCAGTGTAGAACAAAAAGCAATCGTCGGAAACGTGGATTTAGCAAGCAATCGTGACTGCAATCATGGTGCTATTAGAGCGGTTTTCAATTGAGTGTCGTAAAACCCAAATCAAACTAATTACTTACCAATTAGACTACTCAGCCAATCTCAAACCGAAGTTAAACCAAAACCAAAACCAAAGTAATTGTCTAATTACTTTCGACACTCAATTGAAAACCGCTCTATAAGGATTTATATGGGTATAAACAAGGTGCTGTTGCTCCTAAACGAACATGGGGACCCCTCATTTTTATTTCAAAATTTAAGTTCCTATAATATAAACAATCAATAGGCAAAGTTTCATAAAAATCTCAGTGCAGGTTCTATTTCAGTGGAATGACCTTAAGTCATTAAAGCGCTTTTCGTTGCAGAGTGGAAATCCTATTCGTAATTGCTTTGGCTTTACTTTACTATGCTCTTTTATCATCTGTAAAGGTACTAAAATTGTTTTACGTTGGGTTGTCTTTCTTTCTAGTAACAATTGGTTCAATATTAAAGTAGAGGCTAAATACTCTCACTCGCTTTTCTTGCTAGTAGTGAAGCGCTACTGAAATACCTTGCCTTTGCGATAAACGGTAACCGACGAAATAAAGAACTGCCCAACTTTTTTTCGTCAACTTTTTTCGGTTTTGAATTGTGCCTAAAATAATGCAGTTAATTTGTTTCCTTCCAAGACGTGGACGAGTGTACCACGGGAGCGCATAACTGCCCCAGCAATGAAGCCTGTATTAATACAGAAGGGACTTACAGTTGTGACTGTGGGCCTGGACGAGAGTGGGACTCAAACAAAAAACATTGTAAAGGTAAATAAACCGATCGTATTGCCCTAATGATCTTTTTGTGCTTTCTCTTGATGTGATGTGTTTATTAGTTAGTTAAAAACAGTTCCTTAACAAATTACATTCAGGTTACAAAAAGATGGTTGGTTAAAAAATAGTTATAAAGTAAAAATGCATTTCGCAAAATAGCTTCTTAACTTGATTGAGATTTATATTTTTAGTAGAAAAATTCAGCTTGCTTGGCGACTTGCCTGGCGAAGCGGAGCAGCGAAAACGTGTCTGTCTTTCGTTATACTCTAAACTGATTTCTATCATCTTGCTTTTTTTTCTTTTGTCAGATGTTGACGAGTGTAGTTTAAATACGGATAATTGTTCCAGCTTGGCTGAGTGCTCTAACACTGATGGCTCGTTTCTGTGTGAATGTATTACCGGGTTTACTGGCGACGGTATTTCGTGTACAGGTATTATCAATTAAAAAAGAAAACACAAACTTCCTGGATATCCTTCCAAGAGAGGAAACATAGCGCCAAACCCGTTGGAAGGTCAACATTTACGTGCCTCCTTACGTGTAAAGTCGAGTAAAGTTGAGAAAAGTGCTTCTGATTAGGATTAAAATTGCAAATTTTTATAAAAAATATCAACAACTTGATTTTAAACCCTCTTTTCGTTTTCCCTTGGCAACCAAGAAGCTTTCTTTATCAGAAAATTCAAGTAGTATAGGATGCTATGAATTTATATTCTGGTTTTCTTTCTCAAGGACCTGGGGGACCATCTTGTGAAGTCACAACGGACGTGTCCTTTCTGTTGAATGCCGGGGGCGCCGAAAACGTATTGGCATCACAAAAACTGTTCTTACAGCTAATAGCGACCAAGTTTATTCTATCGGACGGACATCGCCTGGCTGTGAGTGTATATGGAGACACTGTCGAACATCAGATCGCTTTGGGTGTTTCAAAAAACAACAAAGAATTCCTAGCCTCATTGGAATCTCTTGCCTCCTTAACAGGACCGGGTCGACTCGATCTGGCCATAAACGATGTATTTAACACTTACTTTAATGCTGAGCAGGTCCCTGTGTCTTCCAATGCCAAAGTGATAGTCCTAATTGTCAGTGATAACCTGAATCGTTCTTCAACTTTGTGTCCTTCATATCTTCAACCTGCTGCGGTAGCAAGTGAAATAAAGGGCGAAGGCGTCAGGGTTATCATGGCGGCTGTAGGGGTGAATATTAGTGAGGACTTCGAACAATTATTCGAGAGCAACGACGAGATCTGGTATATCCGAGATTATGACGAGCTCGTTTCCGCAGCTGGGAATTTCTCTATGGCCGTCTGTAAAACTTCAGGTAAACTAAGGAAAACGTGACTTGTTGACTTTGCAAACTCTTGTTGCATTGTTTTTGCAAATCTGTTGCTGGTTTTGCAAATCTCTTCTTGTTTGTTGCATAAGGTGTATGCAATATGCAGCACTCGACACCAGAGATAATTACTAAGCCACAAACCTTTGATTCGTAATGTATCAGTAATGGCCAGAAAAAATTCATTCTCTTTCTTGTCTTCCAACTTCGCCTCTTTCATAAGAGGTGCCATCGCTTCCTCGTTCTAAAGCTGTAAAATACCTCTTATAATTTTCTCTCATTAAAACTTTTGTTCAAGTCAGTTAACGTTTTTCATGTTTTCCTTGTACTTCAGCTCGTTCTGTGGGTTCGCCATACTGCACAGCGGAGGAGGATTATTGTCAAGCAAATGCCGAGTGTCGTGAGAATGGCGTCTTCTTTTCTTGCCAGTGTAAAGCAGGATTTAAATTAGATGGAGAGCTCTGTGTTGGTAATGATAAGGTTTCATGTTTTTCAGTCATTTGCATATTGACTGTTATCCACGGCCGGTCCAGGTCAGCGACTGAAATTTTCGTTTTACTTCTTTCTCTAGATGTTGATGAATGCAGCTCCATGCAATGTCCTGTATTTTCGGATTGTATAAACACTGCCGGCTCATATATTTGTATTTGCAAAGAAGATTTCGGAAAAGAGGGTTCTTCTTGTGTTGGTACGTTAATTTCTGCTTTTACTTAATAATACGATAAGTACGTTACGATATGTGTAGCCCCAGCAAGTGCTAAACCTCTAACGATACTGCATATGTATTGTCCCTCCCGCCCCCCGCACTCCACGAAAGGGTTGGAAGGAGAGAACATTCCTCAATACTTGCTGTTTTTGCTTGGTGCACATTTTAAAAATCAACTCATGAGATTGTTTTGTTGTTGCAGATTTGCGTGGATCTGGAAAAGGTAAGTAAAGAAACTGGTTTAGTGAAATTGTCCCTGAACCGTGCAACTTATTCAAACATAATCAGCATTCTCATTTCCAAAGTTTCAACTGTTTAAAGGCTTAAATGTCATGATCACAAAACGATTATTCAACCTTTTCAATTGCGAGGGACGAGTCCATAACAACTTAATAATTTCATCTAAAGAAATAGCAAACAAACAGTAACATTACTGCCAATGTTCAGTGTACACAGACTCGAGGGTGGTTAACACGGTTAGTCCAGGTCGACCAAAACCTTTATTTGCTGCCATATTCTAAGCTTGTCCGTCAAGGCCTGATATAGTTTTTAACCGAAGGGCGTGACACTTTTTACCAGTTGTAGGGGTTTACCGGGAAGTTTACACCTCAATCAGTGGGGACACTGTCGAAGAACTTTATCGTCATTCCAAGTTTCCCGAAAGCCCAGATTTCGTCGAAGTATTGACGAAATTTGACGCCACTCTCAATGATAGCGATGGTTATGGCCAGCGGCTCTCTACTTTTTATCAGGTAAGGAACTCGTTACCGTGTGAAATTGCAAATGTAACTTCTGACTCAATGAGTCTGTCTCCTTGGTTGGCCGGCTGGCTCACTTGCTAGCTGGGATTAAAACTGACTGGTTATTGGTTTAGGCAGAAGGCAATGTGCTCGGCTTTGTTTTGTTCTTGACGTGATAGGTATTCTGTTTAGCGGTCAGTTGTCGGACACGTATTGAATTGCGCCTTGTAGACACTTGAAAGTTCTCACCTCCCAAACATTTTGTAGCGTGTGTGATACACCATACATAGCATAGCATCTGGGCGTCATAGACGTTGCGTGTCTAAATAAATGGTTATTTGATATCTTTGTACAATTAAGAATTAAATTTGACTTTAAAATTTGGCAAACTGCAAAAGTTTGGGAACTCAAATAAAATCAGTTGGTAATTGCCCATAAGATAACCTGTACTTATTGTTAGTGTATATTTTCCAGCCACCGATGACGGGCTCTTACGTCTTTTCTTTGGCGTGTGCAAGCGCCTGCGAGTTATGGCTTAGCGGTGATGACGTGGAGGCTAACATCTCTAGGATGGTCAAACTGGAACCTTGGAAGTCCACGGAGCATCAGCAGTGGGAGAAGTATGTTTTACTTTCTTTGGGGGCTAATAAAGTTATTTTGGGGAATTTTTCTTTTCCTTTTTGGAAAAGATTTTGCAAGGAGTTTTAAGAGGCACAATTGTTTTTCTTGAAAGTGATTATCGACCCCAATAATTCGTGTAGTGGTTTTTGCTGTTTTAGTTACAATTACTTTGATGCCTTTCACCAATAGCCCATTTTCGAGTTGCTTTAAGGTGGCTCTAAACGGTTTCCAACACTTAGATTTTGATGGGTCGTTATAACCACTCTTTATCACTTGATGCTACAATCATGGTATCAAAAAACTGCCCAATCATTGGTGAACACGTTGTTATCATTTTCGTGGCACAATAGGTTACCATAGCAACAGTATGACCTCCTAAAAACCCCCTTAATTTCTGCTTTAGGGGCTTATAATTCAAAAACGGCACGGTGAAATTTTTTTATATTATCAACTCTTGATGATCATGATAAGACGCAACTTTTGGCGAAGTTTAAAAAAATTCTGTACATGGGGTTCAGAGCCACCTTAAATTTTCGAAAATTTAACGTGTTCACTAATGATTGGGCAGCTTATTGATACCATGATTGTAGCATCAAGTGATAAAGAGTGGTTATAACGACCCATCCAAATATAAGTGCTGGAAACTCTTTTGAGCCACCTTAAGCCTCTCTATCAAAGCGAGGCCTGGTGCACAAACATTTATATGAAAAAATGAGTTTAAGGACTGTGCCTACTTTTGTAAGTGCGCATACTTTCTGCGCATCACGCAAGGCATGGTTTAAGCGCCACGCGCGCGCTGGGGTTGACATTGACACAATCAACTACGCTACCAAGTACACGACTAAAAGAAAGCAAAATTTTCCTACTTTGACGAAATCAAGTTTAATTAACTCGTACTTAAACCAGGAACACCAAAATAGCAGCATATCGCTAACCACTAGCTGTCAACGTCTTCCAGCGGAAAAACTAGCTGTTATCTGTCGAAAACTGTACTGAAATCCAATTTTAAATTCGTACCTGCAGATGACGTAGTGCACGCGAAAAACAAGTGCGAAATACGCAAATGTTTTACTTGCTGGGGAGGTGACAGGAAAAAATGTAACGGGTACCATGAAAGTTTTCAAAAAAGATCAATAACTTCAAAAAACGCGTGGTTACCCCTATGTTTTATGTTATGAAATGGAAGTGGTAAGCCAATTCAACACGTGATTAGTTTATGGTTTTGAGCAAAAGGTATTTAGACTGTATTTTGGCTGAACCAGAGGAAGGCTGTCAGAGACGCTAAATACGCTGTTGCAACGATTTTACGATTTTGTCATTAAAAACATACCAAAAATGGTTTTTATGTTACCATTTACCATGCAGTTTTAAGATCTTTATAAATGTGTTTGTTTTTCTGTTTGTAAAGGCGAATTCGAAGGAAATCTGTGAAGAAATATCCTTTCCTTCTGTTTTCACAAAATGCTGATGTCAGCATTTTTCTTGGGATTCAAGGCTAATTATCTCGAAAAAATGCGTGGCTACCCTAATTTTTCTTTGTGGATTCCAATAGCCCTTGCAAAGGTCTACTTTTTCCACGTGGTCCTTACCTGGCGCAAAAACCTGTGTATTTAGTCGGCACCGTCCTTAATTTGCATGTGAAAGAAATTTCATTTTCATATGAAAGGATGGGCATCAAGACTCGTTTTGAGAAAGAGGCTAATGGTTTTTTTTTCGGAAATGGCCTTTATCAAAGCTATATATAAATTTAAGTCACAGAGCTTTCCTATTTCAGATTTCCAGACAAACAGATGTCCGGAGCTGTTCAATTATCTCAAGGCTCGTCATATTTCCTGAGAGTCTACATGAAGGCCGGTCCTGGTCTTAAATCTGGTCACGTCTCCTTAGGTGTACAAACACCATTTAAAAGCTTTGAAAGTCCTCTTTCAAACAATCATTTGTATCTATGTGAGTAACAACCAAATGAGTACAGTCAAACCTCTCGTAAGCGACCACCCAAAATGTCAAGCCTAGGTGGTCGCTTAAGAGAGCTTAAACCGTAATGGGTCAAAATTTTGCCTCATTAGCATGTGGAAACTGCAGAGATTTACCCAGTTGTACAAAGGTGTACAAACACCATCTAAAAGCTTTGAAAGTCCTCTTTCTAACAATCATTTGTATCTATGTGAGTAACAACCAAATGAGTACAGTTGAACTTCCCGTAAGCGACCACCCAAAATGTCAAGCCTAGGTGGTCGCTTAAGAGAGCTTAGACCGTAATGGGTCAAAATTTTGCCTCATTAGCATATGGTAACTGCAGAGATTTACCCCATGTTTTAAGTGTTTTATTCATGTGAAAAGTCAATCTGGTACTTCCCGTTGAGAAATTTCCGTCTCTTGTACTGCTCAGAAATGCCAAAATGTTACAACACCATTTAATCCTTTTTCCGCTCTATCATCTGTCAACTGGTCGCTTACGGGAGGTTAAAAACAAAAGAAAATTTCAAACTTTTAGCTCTAAAAGTGGTCGCGGTCGGTAACGACAGGTTCCATACAGTGATTTGACTTGGAAACTTTTGGTATTTTGGAAAACTGGTCGCTGAGGAGAGGTGGTCGCAACCGGAGGTTCGACTGTACTTCGCACTGTAAAAATGAATGTTGTACAAAGTATAATTCCATTGGAGAAACAGGTGCTGCTAAGTTTTCTAACACTCTAACACTCTTTGTTATGTCAAATCGCATACGTTATGCATTCAATTATCAGAAACGATGGCTGTATCAGAATGCCGCATGGCGGAAACACCTCCCTATATCGCTTCTTTGTCTCTGTCAAATACTGATGAAAGATGTGCACTTTTCCTCCTAGACCAAGATGAGTGCGCCTTTCAAGTAAAGCCGTGCCATTCAAATGCGGAGTGCATCAACCGACATCAAGCGTTCGTTTGTAGCTGTGCGCCTGGCTTCAGTGAAGATATCGGCTCCTGTCACGGTAAGTGAATTTATAGAACTAAATACTCTTCCTTCTAAGAGATTCGAGAATTGAAAGTAATCCCGCTTGGCAAAAACGTTTGATGCACTTTGAAAATAGTAAGCGCTTCATTTCGAACCGCAACACGCTTTGCTGCTGTTTGTTACCTGGTAGAGCGAAGGTAATCAACACATTTCTAATTGCCTATTGGTACTGATAAATTTTGATTAAGAAATCCAGCTACCTTACACTGTAAGGCGTAGCGCAAAATCTTCGAGCTCTTGCCTCTCCTTAGGCCCCATACAGTCGGGTTTTAATATCGCAATTATCGTTGTCTTAAATTGTACCCTTTTTTCGCAGCTCCCGAGCAGTGTCCAGTCGTAGTGGATATGGTCTTTCTGTTGGACACTTCCTCGAACTTGTTATCAACAAAAAACTTTGAAAGCCAGAAACTGTTTATACAACGGATCATCAGCAGGTTTAACGGTACAAATAGTCGTATCAATATTATTCCATACAGCGACATACCACATGAAGCGAAGATTCTCTCAACTGAGGGGAAATCAGTCGGAGAGTTTGCTGAACTTATGCGCAATGTTCAGCTGTTAATGGGAGGTTGCAGCCGTCACGATTTAGCGCTGAACAAGTCTTACGGCTATTTTCTGTCTCACGGGGGGCCAACTCCGGGACAAAGGGTTTTAGTGCTTCTTACTACAGGAAAACAGCCGCAACATCCTCAGATGACTCCGGAGTATATACCGATAGAGGCCATTACTGCGCTACTTAAAGAGGCAGAGGTCATTACTTTCGCTATTGGAGTTGGTGATAATGTTCAAGCGCAAGATCTTGAAAACATCGCAACCGAACCATCTAAGGTCATCTTGTTTGAAAGTTTCGACAACGTTACAGGGGACGCCATGGTGGTTTACAAAGAAATATGTAAAGCTACTGGTAAGACGAAAAACTAGCTTCTCGTGTAGCGCTATTTGTTCCAACTTTAGCAAGCAACAAATTTTCTCTCACCTAACTACAAGGAAAACCAAGCAAAATATTCCAAGTATCGCGAGCGTAGTTTGGTAGTTTCCCCTTGTTAATTTTTTGCTTTTAAAATTTCTGCTATGATGGTTTTGTCACTTAGTTTTCAGTTTACTTAGCATGGAATGACCAGATCAGTATTTCTTGCTTTTCAGCTCAGTCACTTGGCACTATCATTTGTCCTTCTTATGCTGAAGTGACGTGGTGTCAAGAGCATGCCAGCTGTGTCATGTTGAATGACACCCATCAGTGTGTCTGTGAATCTGGTTATTTCGCTGAAGGAAACCAATGCCTCGGTGAGTATTTGGCTGGCCTTGGTTAAGACGAGACAGTTTGCATAGTCGCTTAGAACTTAGATACACGTCCCTAATTAAAATAAGGCACTATATACATGTATCTCTTTACATAACAAGCAAGACTGATTTGGACATTCTGCCGGGTTCGACATCTCCACTAACTCCTGGCGACAAACTGGTGAATGTGTCAGATTTGTACGAAATAACATGATATAGCCCAGCTAACAATCATATTCATTGGTGGATCATTTACCTTCTGGATCCGGAGTCATAGATACCGTGCTAATCACCTGTTCCTGTCAATAATTTTCCATCCACTTCTATTCTCAAAACGTTCTCGTCCTCTGACGAAGAAACTTAAAAACCAGCGATACCGAAGTGGCCAATAATTCTAAAGCATAACTTGGTGTCAGATCCGTAACTAGCACTTGTTACTTTATTCACTTTTACCAATGTATTTAAAATATTTCGAGCATTTCGAAACTAGATGTTGGGTATTCTCGAAAACTAAAAAAACATCATTTAATCTAGTCATTTCTTTGATGCAAAAAGACTTCTACCCCTGATTCTGTAGTCAAATAGGCTTAAAGAATAACAAGTCTATTCTAATTTTTAGACTTAGATGAGTGTCTCAATGGAACGCACAAATGCGACGAAATTGCTACTTGCGTAAACACAGAAGGGAGTTACAGTTGTCAATGTCCTAGAGGATATACTACTAATGGAACAAAGTGTGACGGTAGGTTGTTGTCCCTTATACTTTTGCTACTACTCCCGTCACCATGCAGACTGTTATAAGGCAGTCATCTTTTCAAAAGCTAAAGACTATTGTGAAAGCACGTCCTTTCGTTAATATTAATTGCTCAGTGGTGTTTTAGAGTCAATACGAGCTAACAAATCGTTTTTACGGCTTTCTAAATGTTAACAATCTTAATGCTTCTGCAAAAACGTTATGGAATCGCTTAGACACAGTTATATAACTGACATGCTTGTGCAAGGACGTATCCTTGGAAAGGATAAGTCAGAGTTGAGGGCAAAAAAAAAGTAATATCAAAGGTGTTCGACAAAGAATTCTTGCGAGAGAAAGGTGAATCGGAGAAATGTATGGTTTTAAAGCTTCTTTTGTAAAGTTTGCAAATTTGTGAAATAGTTGAATTTGTCTTTAATTGTAGACGTGGACGAATGCTTGTCGAATAGTTACAGTTGTCACAAAGAGGCCTTTTGTGTAAACACAAAAGGTTCGTACGGCTGCTCTTGTAATCGTGGGTTGACTGGAGATGGTAAGAGAAAATGTGATGGTAAGTCTTATGGTTTCATTCGCATTTTAAACAAGAATCATCTTGTACAGTCAGCCTACAACTGTGCATTAGCTATCCTACCTCGTTACAGGTCTATCGAAAATTAATTTCAATAACTGTTATATGTCAAATCTTGACTTCCGTCGTTTAAAAGGGTAGAATACTATGATTTAAACACGTCGTATTCATAGCAACACCACTAAAATGTCAACTTGGCGTTCACGTTTAAGAATTTTGTTTAAGAATTTTGTTTAAGCGTCTGAAAATGTCATTTACCAAGTTCCAAGAACATTGGAAACAACTATTTACGCAGACGGCTAAAGTAAAAGCAGTTGTCATTCTGTAATCATCAATGCCCTCTTTAGGTTCTTGCCGCACAGTGCATTCCAGCTTTTGAATTATTTTTTGTTACCCCTTGCGTCATTCCAAAGGAGTATCGTTTTTCTAATCTCGTCTTCAATGATCAGTCTTCGAGCCCGATTTCAGAGGTACTTGCACTTTTTTGATTCAATGTGACAATTTCATGGCAATTATAATGCCTGCAATGTTTAGCAGGCTTAGGTTGCCTGCTAAACATTGCAGTTTGCATTTTATATTGCCTCTTTTTTTTTTTTTTAAAGCCAAACGAAGACTAATGACTAACTTAAGTTAATTTCCTTTACTTAGATATCAACGAATGCGAACTTCTAGCAGACGCTTGCCACAGAGACTCTTATTGTAGCAACTATTACAGTTATCACGAGTGTATGTGTGTGTCTGGATACTCTGGCAATGGCACAATCTGCACAGGTACGTTAAAGAATCCACCAGGTAGAAATCTAGTGAGAAGAGTGTTTGTAACTGTTAGGGCGGCTTTCAATCGAGTGTCGTAAAATCAAAACCAAAACCAAAACAACTACGTATTAATAAGACTACTCAGCAAATCTCAAACCGTAGTAAACCCAAAACCAAAACCAAAGTAACTGCCTAATTACCTCCGACACTCGATTGAAAATCGCTTTAAGTGCCGATCAAAAGGTGTATTTGCTGGTCGTTTCGTCTCACCAAAATACCTCTTTAAATGCAAAACATTCTCGGTGTTGGGATCACCACTCACTAAAAGGATACCCACAATAAAACGCTATTACTTCCTAACCAGCTAACATCTTGAAGTTTAGAAGCTATTGGTGAGCGATCCCTGGCCTTGCTCCTATCCTTTGAGTAGTCCTGAAGGAATAGACAGTTTCTTTCTTGCTCTAATAACCCCTTGGTTTCTCCACCAGCTTCATTCTTTCTCTATCAGTTTGTTTCCTTTGTTCTTTCTCCAGCACTTTTTGTTTGTTTTTGTTTGTTATTTCTCCAGCACCTTTTGTTTTCTATTGCACTTTCTTCCTTCCTTCAATATTGTTTCCTCCAACAGTCTCTTCCTTCCTGCTATAGTTTCATTCTAGATCTACTATTGCTCCTGTGCAACTTGCAGCATTTTGTCCTCCAATAGCTCCTTTACTTTTTCATGCATTTCTCTTTCTTTCTTTTTCTTCCATTATTTTCTTCCTTTCCGTCCAAGTTTTTCACGAGAAACTAAAACTCTTTTCTTGTGTGTTGCATTTAGCACCAGAAAAATGCCGACTTCCAGTCGACCTTATATTTGCCGTAGACGCCTCTGGAAGCGTTGGGAGGGAAAACTATGAAAAACAGAAAGAATTCATCAAGATCTTGGCCAGCCGATATGATCTTGTGAACAGCAGTAAAGCAGCAGTAATTGTATTTAGCAATCATGCCTCCAATGAAATTAAGCTTGGGTCGAAGAGAACAGCATTATCGTTCGCTACGGCAGTGGATGATATCCCATATTTTCAAGCATTTACTCGAATTGACCTCGCACTTCGCCTGGTTTATGATGAATACTTTCTAACAAATAGTTCGAACAAAACCGAGCGAATTATCGTATTATTGACTGACGGGAAGCAAACTCGAAACGACTTTATGAGTCCAGCTTACGTCCCAATAGAAGAAACAGTGCAGCTTCTACGTTCCAAATCTGCTCGCATGTTTGCCGTCGGCATTGGAGGTTCTGTTGACGTAACAGAGATGAGGATTGTGACTGAACAAGAAGACGATATTTTTCTAGCCACAGAATTTAATGATTTGGTTGCAAAGGCCGACTTTATAGCGAAGACAACATGCGCCGTTGCTCGTAAGTGTGCTTTCTTAGTAAAATCGTCTTAAAATCTTAGTGAAAACCATACTCTTATGGTAAAATAGTATCAATAATTGTATGGCTTTCAGTATGATATTTTTGAGATTATGGCTGAAATGGTTAAAATTAACGCTGTGAATAATGGTTTATTTTATACAGTTCAGGCCAAAGGGATAACTGTTTGTAGTGCTGACGTCGATATCACTAGTTGCCATTTTGGCGCGCATTGCGTCAATGCGACTAACAACTTCACCTGCATCTGTAAAGATGGTTTTGTTGGCAATGCACTTCAGTGTCAAGGTGAGCCATAGTAGAGAGGACACAATGATGGCATTCTATAGACAATGGTCTCAACTGTAGACTGCTGCATTTAAGATCATGAGGTCCAACCTTGGCACTTAGGCAATAGCTTTGTTATGCAGATTTTTCAGCCTCAATGGGATGGGATAGGTTATTAATGGTTTTTCGACCTTGTGCTTGTCTGTAGGGTTTTCTCTGGCTCTTGGCCGGCCTTCCCCCTGTGATATACCGTGCCGCCAATCGTGCCAATTAAGGGCACCAATCCTTGGACTGACGAAGCCACCCTGTGTTATTGTGATCCACGTAATTACATTAAAGGGCAAGTCTTAACCCGCGATGTCCCTAGTTTGCCATTTGCACAGTTACAATATTTCGTGTCTAATCAGGTCTCGACAATACCCTTCTTTCATAGATATAGATGAATGTGCCGATGGGTCAGATGACTGCCACTCCACTGCCTATTGTATCAACACTGCGGGCTCATATTACTGTTCATGCAATCAATCAGGATACAGTTATAATGGTAGCATGTGTATAGGTGTGTACTACTTGTCTTCAGTCTTGTCTACACCACTGCATTGTCTTCTAATTAACAAATTGGTGTCAGTTTTTTCATGCGTCTGTCCTGTTATTAATCATGAATCTCGTCATAACATTGTCAAGTGGCATACATCGCATAAGTTATGAATTCATGTGTCTGTCCGCTTAGTGACAATGACAATTAGCTAATGGGCGCGCGAGAATTTCTGCAGTTATTGTCAAATACGTGATCGCTAAGTACACGTTTTATAATCATTTGTAAGTAACAAGCACTAACTTAACGACACCACCTCTCTCTTCACTCTCAGATATCGATGAGTGTGTTCAAGACTGGGATGATTGTGATGAAGCTCTAACAACGTGTGTAAACATTCCAGGATCCTACATTTGTTCCTGTTTTGAGCAAAATTATGCTTGGAATGGACAAGATTGTGTCGGTAAAGAAAAATATATAAAAGGGAAATATATTTATCATTATTGATCATTAATTTACACAAACAAGTAGGTTACAAAAGAAACCATTTTGTAATTTCCTCTTCTTTGCTTTACCTTTTTTTGCAGACATAGATGAGTGCGCAGATGATCCACATGCATGTGACGTCTATGCCTATTGTGTCAACACTCCAGGCTCTTATAACTGCCCATGCAAGTCGGGATACAGTTATAATGGCAGTATGTGCTCAGGTATATTACTACGTTTGAAAGTTTCGAGTTTGTTGCTTTAATGCGCCGTGATACAGCGTGTTTTTATAACGTGGACAACCCATAAAATTGTTATTTATGAGCTTCTAGGGTCATGGGCAATCCCGAAATGTCTACTTGGACCTCTAGTTCTAGTAAGGGTTGGACTTTGGAATTGTTAGCATAAAGGTCTGACACAGAACAATGCTGTGAGCTTGTTTTTGTTATCCAGATGATCTCTAGCGATGTACTGAAGACTTTTATATAACTATATGGTTTCTTTTTACAACAGATATTGACGAATGTTTCCAGGAGTTGGATGACTGTGATAATGCCTTAACAGATTGTATCAACATTCCAGGGTCATACATTTGTTCCTGTTACAAGCAAAATTATGCTTGGGATGGAAAAACTTGTGTTGGTAAAGAACACAATATACATATGGAAATTTTCCCTTTGGTTTGTTTGAAAGTTTTAAAGAAGTATTCCCTGCCTTTTGAATGACTAGGCTGACGGAGCGTAGACAAATGTGTTTCTGTTGTACCCTAAAATTAGCCAATGAGCCACTTGGCTCGTGTGAAGACTTTTTCTTACCTTACCTAATGTCTTAATGTCTTTCTTCCATGCTGAGATTTTTTTTGTCCTTTGATAGGTAACGGAATTCATTAATTCATTTTGAATTCATTTTGTGATCGTTGATTTTTTTTCATTTAAAAGACGTAAACGAGTGCGAGGACCTTTCTCGTTGCGCTGCGAATGCCACCTGTACGAATTTGGATGGATCTTATGACTGCAGCTGCTCAGCAGCGGAATCTCATCTCTGTTTTGGTACGTGCATGTATACGCCAACTGAGAAAGATACGAATTACTAAAACGTAATCTTTTTATCAGAAACGCTAAACGGCATGTTAAAAGCTGTCACGTATTTTCAGTTTTACTGAGGAATTCCGTAGTCATGATAATAAATGTCTCATATTTCCTTCTATTCTTTGAGCACAAACTGTTGTGAAGAATAAATTATTACACTTGTGTTATTTTTGTAATGTATCAAGGGAATTTTCATGCCTACTTTTAAGCCCAGAAGAAGAAAAGTGCTGTTTTCGTTTCTTTAAGGGACCATACTGTGTGACATTCCACGAGTTAAAATAGCCAATGCTGGAAGGAGCGTCGATCAACCCGCTGTGGTTCAGTTGAGTTCATATTACACATTTGAAACAAACATTGAAGTGAGGTGCGCTCAGATCTACACACAAAACATGTCTTGGATATTAGCAAGTCCATCATTAAACGATTCTGAAGCTATTTTGAATGGAACCATAGTTTCGGCGAAAACAAGTAAATGGACTCTCTCCGACCACCATTTACCATTCGCCCACGTTTTACATGCCTTGTACTTCGTTTTTACCGTAGTCCAAGGAGACAATAATAAAACAGAAAGTGCATATGATAAAGGTTACATTATATTACGACCCTTACCACTGGTGGCGATAATCTCGGGTGAAACTGAAATAACCAGAGGAAATAATCAGAATATCATCCTAAATGGATCCAAGTCTTATGATCCTCATGTTGGCCCTGGGGCCTTAGAGACACTGACATTTTATTGGCTTTGCATGAAATCGAATGAAGAATTCACAACGGAAAACCCGCTGGAGATCCAAATAGTGTCGATTTCTCTAAATGGCTCCGAAGCATCAGATGGAGGCTGTTTCGGTACTGGTATTGGGAGACTGGAATCCACTGAACCTGTTGTAGTGTTGAACGCTTCAGCAATGCAGAACTCAAGTGCATCATACATTTTCCAGTTAGTTCTAGCCAAAGACGCCAGAACATCGAGTGACAGAAAGACAGTTCATGTCGTTGAGGGAAGTCCTCCTGAAGTCTCACTGAAGTAAGTACACATAGACCTAATCTTACCTCCATGGTACGCTTCAGCGGGATATTAGGCGAGTTTGGTATAGTCAGTGTTCGTAGTTTTGACGAGACATAGTCGAATCAAACTACACATGGTGAGACCAACCGAGCCTGGCATGCCACCGAAGCGTACGACAAGGTAGGGCTAGGCATTTTATACCTTACCCAAATTCAGCTATAAATCCACCCATACCAGGTCAAAGACTTGATATGACGGGAGAAAAAGAAAATCCCGACGAGGAGACTAAAACGTGATGCATAAAATCTCGTTATGTTTTAAGTTCGTTATTTCAGAAAATAGTCGCATACTTGATTCGCAGTTCCAAAATAAAGGAAAACAACAACAACAATAAAGAACATTATAATCATACGTTACGCACAAGATATCGAAACTATATTTCATACGAAGGTCGTTGTCTTTCCGAGGAGTCATTTGGGTCGCCTCATTGTTAAGATGACCCAAATACTTTGCTCGCGCGTTATCACCACTCGCTAGTGTTATATCGAAGGTTGTAGAAATATGTATATATGTTTTCTCTGCATTTTTAGCTCTTGCAAAATTCTTCTATAACGTAGACGTTATGGAAAGAAGTTCTTTCAAATACTTTTCATTTTACGTTTTATTTCAATGATTTTGTGCAATAATTAATGTAAGTGTGACTCTGTTAGCTGATCATTTTATTTTTTTGTGGTAAAGTTTTGTCTTAAATGACCGGTTGAACGTCATCCCTTCTGCGCCGCTGACCATCTCAGCCGGGTACCTGGGCTACTCATGTGATGATGAAGAGGAGTACCGATGGATCCTTTACGAAGAAGACAAGGACGCGGGGTGGATAGAAATTTTAAACAATCCAGGATACTCCAAAGTGTTCGCTATCGATCCAAAGACTCTAAAAGACAATACAAAATATCGATTGGAATTGACCGTGCTACTTGCCAATGGAACTCCGTCTTCAAGTGTGCAGGTTTTCAAGACCGCAGTCCTTCCGCGTGATGGCTCGTGTACTATAACTCCTGACACTGGCGAAGCTGTTTATACCTCATTTGAGCTGTTTTGTTTCGGCTGGTTCCCACTAAATGAAACTTTCACCTACGAAATACAGATAATTGGGGATGGCGATATTCATTACACCTTGTATTATGGCTTTGTTGATAAACTACAGTTAGTTTTACCGCAAGGAAATCCCTCCAGTGGATATTTATCCTACGTCAAGGTATTTGTCTCGAGGAGCAATGGTGCTACTTCTGAGCTGGATATTCCAGTAACGGTATGTTTTTCTCCTTGCATCACTTTTTGTGGCTTTGGTATGGAGTAATTTATGGTCAGTTGCTGGTTTACTCTCACAAAACTTTGTCAAGTGTGCAATACAGAAAAACAACGAATAGGCTAGGCTAAAACAGACAGCTTCCACATTATGTGTAGACCTCAGTTATGAGAACTTAGCATAGGTAGTTAAGATTCGACAAGAACAATTTATCGAGGTTTCAGCTATATTGTGCCTGATAGATGAAATTTAGTAAAGGTCATCTGTTTCGCTTCTATACCAATTTATGTTATTTTTTTTTTGTCCCGACCGTAACGATGGCCGTTTCAATATGTAGCAATTTTTCAAATCATTCGTAGTACTATATAGCATGTCATGAATGTTTTAATTTCGTTTTCTTTTACTCCCACGTCCATTTAGCATTTTTTGTGTTAATTTTAAAACCAGTTTGTATCTGAAATAATCAAGCAATAGAACTTGATCGTGTTTCGATTTTGTTTATATAATAGGTAACTCCACCCAAACCGAGAGTAGAGCAGGATATTTTTGAACTTCTCGAAAGGAATGTAAGCAGCTTTGAAGACTATCTTAACACGATGGATACAGAGAATGTTTGGCGGTTGATGACGGCAATGTTATTAACAGTAGAGAAACAAGCAATGGTGAAAGGAAGTTTCTCTACCTCAACGGTATCAAGTCGACAGAGAATCGTCGTGAGTATGAAACGTTTCATTTTTTATTTGGTTAGAACAAAAGCTTTTGTTTTTAATTTTTTCTGTGAATCACGAGTGAAAAAACTGACCCCAACTTGTTTCAATCTAATTGGAGTGCAGTCTGCCTTCTGTGCCGTAACGTTAAATTTGTTTTAATTGTAAGTGAAAATTCAAAATTCTATTGCGCATTCTCCTAAAACGACGCTGATACTTCACCGATTGACAATGGACAGTCTCTAGTTAACCGTTTTGCCTCTTGTTTCGAAATGCGATTCGGTGCAACTTTACATGTGTGACTTAAGTTTCGTTTTCGCACGAACGCTTTTGCATCAACTTTGATTTTGAAAGTGAGGCAGCAATAGATAGCAGAGATAGCCAGTAAGAGTGCAAGCTCTTGGTGTCTATTAGACGGCCGTTTCTATCGGCTAGAGCCATTTTCAAAGATTGACGAGTTATAGGTGCTGTCTGTCGTAGAGCTAATCAGATTGCACTTTTACCTAATAGTCGGTCAATGGGTTTTGCTAATGCTGTTACGACAGCCGCAAGAAATCGGGAACGATGGGTCAAGTTGCTTTTGCAAAAACCAGGGACTGATTTAAAAATACAGAACACCAACAGCAGTTTTGTTAAATACTCTTTCGGCAATAACGAACGAATTTATTTTGATGTTAAAACTGGCAATTTACGGGTAACTTTTAACCTGCGTTGCAGCTCAGAGATGTCGCCCTTAGGCGTTTGCAAGTTGAAAAGCTCGATGGTCTCTCTGGTTTGGTGTTCATCTCAGCCTTTCTAGCCACTGCGGGAAAGGACACAACCAGGTTGACCTTCCACAGTGAGGTAATATCGTACTGAATAAAGATTTATGTATTATATAGCAAAGTTTATTTTATTTATTTCAGGTGCTTCAATAATCGAATAGTTCTTCTGATTTAAAGCCTCTTGACATTCGAAGAATGTACTGCATTTCTGAAAAAAAAATAATAAGAAAGCTACACTTAATTCATTGTATTACTATTAATACATTATTTTGGCACAAGCGGGGTATTGAAACACGATATCTTGAGCTAAACTAACCTGGCAGCAAGATAAACATTTAACGGCAAATTTTTTAAGACCACGTTTCAAAGATGTCTGGGCTTTTTATTCCATTTGATTACTTTGAAAACGTGGTGTCTTTTTCCCAATTTTATTCCAAAGTTTTTCATTACGTTCGTTTTGACCAATTACGCTAGAATAAACATTTCTGGTAGATAATAATGACTTCTATTTATCAATTCTTTTGCGTGTGCTGTATCCTGGGTGTCCGAAGCTCTTCCTCGGTCTACGTTTCTATCGTCTTAATGTATATTTTCATTGCAGGAACTTCTTCCAGAAATTCTTGGAAACATGAGTGACACACTGCTTGTCGAAGCTAATAAGATGAAAGCAAAAGATGAAAGGTTTATTTCCCAAGGAGTTTATAACTTGTTGTACGGAACAGTTGAACTCCTTATTGTATCTGCGGAGGCGTCCAGAGTAACTGGGGACAGCGACACCGTATCCGCCAACCGCTCAAAGGTAGGCGTATATATTCATTTAGTGTGGCATAACGGCTGTACAGTTGATACGGAGGAACGTTTTTTTAAATTAGTCATAATTATTTGGCAGGGCGTTTATACTGAAAAGGACGTCTCTGGTGGTCTTCTCGCTTTGTGCTTTCTTTCTTTTCACCAGAGAGAAAGCGAAGTTGACTCTATTTCTGTCTGAAATGTATGTAAGAAATGTTCTCTTGTTCCCGGCTAGAAGGATGACCCTCCAAACAAGGACAACTTTTTCCCACTTAAACATGCCCTCAAGGGAGGGGGGGGGGGAGGGGGGGGGGACTCTAATATTTTGGTTGGTAGCGAGTTCAAGAAACTGACCCCGTCAATGTAAACCCTTTGCAAAGTTGCCCGTTTTATACATAACCACGATTTTTCTTGCCATGCGCAGCTTCTTCGGACCCCTCTTTGCATACGGCCATTCTCGTTCCCAGAGTCTCCGTTTCTTTTGGTCACGTGGTCGGAGAAACGGAGGGCTCTGGCAGCAGCCATTACCGGATGTCCGTAAATCACGGACATCCGGTAACGCATGCGTAATTTTGGCCTGTATATCTGCTCATGCTCAGAAACTAATCCTGAGGGAGGGGAGAGAGGAATAGAGAGTAT
>Ga0126338_10000659_pt1 | contig 19766 bp, 10 predicted proteins | sample OrbCmetagenome_2_FD_92529 | JGI IMG/M metagenome (GOLD analysis project Ga0126338, IMG submission 92529) | Coral microbial communities from Petempiche,Puerto Morelos, Mexico - Orbicella C C metagenome | ecosystem: Host-associated > Invertebrates > Cnidaria > Coral | place: Petempiche,Puerto... | reverse complement strand
CCAGACTGCAAATTAGTTTGGCAGCCATTCTGGAGCACCGAGTACGGAATTCCCATGGCCATCGCTGCGTTCATGTTAACAAAAGCTTGAGGGTCAATGAACGGAAAAGGGAATCTGAATGGCTGCTGCACAGTAGGAGCTGCAGATTGAGGGTTATTGGTGACCCCTGCTTGTGAAGGCTGTGGCTGTGGCGGTGGGCGTGGCACCGGAGCATTCCCTTCCATGGTCATTCCCGAGAAACTATTCAGCTGAGCCTGCATTGGTAAGTACTGACCCAGCGGTGACACCCCACCTCCTAAATCCACGTTTAAGTGAGGTGGCACGAACTGTTCTCCTTGTTGGTTCAGCATACTGTTAGAGGTTCCAGGCATTATTGGAAAGGGTATTCCGCCACCAGCAGCAGCAGCAGCGGCCATCAGGCTTGCATTAGCTGCGGCATTTGCCGGGTTGAGGAACGGAAAAACATTTCCAAATGGTAGGAAAGGGTAACCTGGTACGGCTGGGAAGCCATTCATAACTCCCGCTTGTGACGACGCACTTGACACCGCTGTGATTGGCTGTTGAGTGGCTGCGGGAGTTGCTGAAGTTCCACTAGATGAACTCGCAGAATTTTGTGAAGCTGACGAGTACGTTTGAGGAATGGTAACATCAGGTCTGGAACTCTGAGGAATTGCTGTCAAAGTTTGTGCTGCCAAATTAACTGGCAACCCTGTTGGCATCTGACCTGCATAATTGACCGGCAAACTTGAAGAATGCTGAGAATGCTGTGGAACATTTTGCAGTTTTGCACCAGCTGAGAGATTAACAAGGGGCGGTAAGGAAGCTACTGACTGCTTGAGAACGCTAGCAGCTGGAAATCCTAAAGGAAACTGAGACTGATCTGCTATCACGTAGACAGTTGGACCTTTCACATCACTGTTTACAGTCGATGATCCTTGTTCTACAGGATTCTCACGCACGGCAGTTGATCCAACATTGTCACCTTCCCCTAGATCAACATTTGTATCGTCCAAATGACCACATGAATGAATTTGAACATCACTGGTGTCGGTACTTTCGAATTCCTCTTGACTTGATAGGGGCCTGTCTTCTGTAGGTGACTCCAGGTCAGTTTTGTTGTCCCATGAAGACTGGGTGAGATCCTCAAGTTTACCCGAGGCTAGACTGCACTGATTATAATCTTCACCGAGCTTTGTGGAGTCTGCACCGCCCATGTAGCCAAATGGGACGCCATCTCTGGCATAAACAGATTGCTCCTTTGTAGAAGTGTCTTCAGACTCTGGTACGTGGCCCACAGACAATCCTGGTTGTAGTTGATACAGGGACTCGTTTGTCGTCAATGTGTCCTCATGGTTAAAGATAAGAGCGTTGGATTGTTCAGTATTGTCCACAGGAAAACTGAGGTCAGAAGAGTCAGGGACCTCTTGAAAAGAATTAACAGGCGAGTAGTGATTTTCTGTAGGGCTATCTGTAAGATCAGCTCTCTCACCACTAGAACTGTCACACTTTTCGTTTGAACTCGAAGTGTTGTCAACAAATGTTTGGATCTTCCTGTTGTTGTTGATGGATGGTGGATGTGAATACAAGCAGCGCTTTCCCAAACAACAATTCTTCCCATAAGGACAACAATTCTGTGAATCCAGGCCTCTTGAGAGCTGCGGCAATAGCTCGTTTGACTTAGGAACAGTCAAGCTGACTTTTCCGCTCCTTCCAAATCCTTCAGCTACATGCTTTTCGTCAAGGTCTTGATACTCAGTCTTGGGTAGGGGCTCTGAAGCCACATCAATATTAAAACCATTTTCCTCGTCATCAGAGGCATCTTCATCAGAGAAGTTTGACACTTGCTCGCCCTCCTGCCACTCGTCTTCACTGTCAGATACCGCACACCATTCTTTGACCTCATTTACTCCCGGCCCGCATCCGTGACGGATCCCCGCAGTTGCAAACCTTCCAGGATCCGTCACAGCATCTGCTGCTGTGTTCTGAGTCTCTTCCACGCTAGTGATCTGCTGAAATTGCTTCTCTACCTGAAGTGTTTTCTCCATTTGTCTTTCCAACTTGTTAATCTCTCTGTCAAGGAACAATGACAAGCAAAAACTCAAGAGACAATTTGAAATGATACTTGCCGTCACAAAGTTTAATTTCATTTTATGGTTTTCCCTATATGTACGTGTAAACGTGTGCAAATTGCATGCTACAAGACAATTCTTGCCAAGCTTTAAGGTCATCTTAACGTTGCAACTGCAGTTAAAGTTTTCGCCTTCCAGTTAAGTGACTACATCTCATTCCTCGCAACTAATTATTACTGTCATTCTAACGTGTCACTCTTACGTGTCATGGTGTGTACTCTCCAACAACAACAACAACAACAACAACAACAACAACAACAACAACAACAACAACAAAAAAAACAAAACAGAAACACTCCGTTTCGTTTTGTCTCATTTGGCTGTTAGAAATCACACAGGCCTTCTTTTGAAAAAAAAAAAAGAACACAAACAACTTCAAACTGACCAATGGATATTCAACACTATCAACAACTTTGATTTTACGTAAGGGACGAATACGACGTTATCAACACTAAGGGACTGGGTTGAGATGTACATTGCATTCGCTGTCGTCGTGGTAGCCATAAATAGCAAATGAAGCTTAATTGTTACATTATATCCCTATGGTTTTGTCACTACCGTAAACTTCCAAAAGTAAAGTAACAAAATAACGGCTTCTAATAAATCCCGAAAGTAGCAAACCTAATTTCCGTCTTTTAATTCGTAAAAAGAGTTCACTCCTACCAACTTAATATAACATTTTTTGCTCTCCGAAAGTACCGATCCCCCGACAGTAACGACCCCTTGAAAGCAACGAGCCCCTCGAAAGTAACGACCCCCCAAAAGAAACGAGCCCGCGATCGTAACGACCCCCCTGAAAGTAACGAGCCTCAAAGGCTGCTAATTCTGAAAGTAACGAGGGCCGTTACATTCGGAAGTTTACGGTATCGTGATGCCCACCTCTGTTGCGCGTCAATTTCCGCTTGCTTCTTGCTGAGTTCCAATGCCAATTGCAGCTGCAGTTCTTCATCAGTTTGATTACTAGGCTGTAGTTCTGCTAAGAACTGCTGTTTTTCCTGCCTCTTCTGCCAGACGTTTGCACCATAACTGGGTCTCGATGAAGTTCCGGGTTTCTGGTTATCAAACCATCCTCTCACAGTTTGCTAAACAAGGAAATTGACATATTGTAAAAACGATGCAGAGCATGATGTAGAAGTAAACTTATATTTAGTCTGATCTCTCATCCCTCACAGCCATCTACGCATATGCACAATTTTCTGTTTGGAAAGGTTGCCAGTGATTCCAAATTAGGAGCTCTCTGCCATCAAGTTGGATGATGAAGTAGACTTTGAATGCCTTGTTTATTTTTAACTGACTGACTGACTGACTGACTGACTGACTGACTGACTGACTGACTGACTGATTGACTGACTGACACAGACTGTTTAAATAACTGATCGACTGTGTGAATGACTGACTGAGCTTTCTATCTCAGTAAGTAACTCTAAATGACTGACTGACTGACTGACTGACTAACGGACTGACTGTTTGACCCTCTGACCGTCTGTCTGACTGACTGATCTGCCAAATGACTCACTGACAGACTGGCTTGCTGGAGGACTGGCTAACCAACCGACTGGTTATGATGGACGGACAGAGAGATGGGCAGACAGATTGACTGTCTGCCTGACTATCATCTCATTTGTAACAACCTCATTTATATAAGTTGTATACCTTTGGTGGCTCATTCTTGTGCCTGCTCATAGTTGAATCCTGCACACGAGCCTGAGCCTTCATCATCCTTGGACTGGTGTACCTGGTGTAATGTGGTAATCTTCCTGTTACGTCATCCTGTCTCTTTGTGGTTTCTGGTTTGATGGTAACATTTCTTACAGCATCCTGCACAACAAAGCTTGATGCTACTTTCTGCTCAGCAAGAGTAGTTTTTGCAAAACTATTATTTTGGCTGGATTCTGTTTCCTTGTCACCATGCTGTTTTGATTTCTGAAAAAAAAAGCAACAATTTGCCAGAATTAATTTAAAAGAGAAAGATAAATTATAGTCTCTACAACTCCATTGCTGGCAAAACAAAATCACTTTGTGAAAAAACAATAATACAGAGGGTTTTCTGGGTTCCGCCTAGTTCACACTAGCGACATAACGACATAAAAATAACGACCTAAAGAAGACGTTATGTTGTTATGTTTGCATCGTGGACATCCTGACGTTTTGACATAACAGCAAAATAACAGCATAAGAAAACAACTGACCTTTACTTATGTCTTTATGTTGATGTTAAGATTACCAACATTAAGCGATTATGTCATTGTGTCATTATTTTGTTATGTTGTTATGTCACTAATGTGAGCCAGGCCTTAACTTTATCATTTGGGTAATTATACCTAACTAATTAAGTGTATATAGAAATCTAATATAATCCCTGAAACTAACACCATAAATGCAGTGCATCAGTTCCGAGATTAAGCATTGATCTAAAGCATTTTGTACTGGTTCAGAAACCGATGACAACACATACATTTCTGTTCTTCTTTTTCCTTGCGTTCCTCTTGTTAGCACTGCTTTCTGTGGGTTCTCTAACATCTTTCTTTCTATCGGCAACTCCATGCTGACTACAACTGAGATGAAAGACAAGCATTAATAATCACATGGAATCCATGGCCAATAAATATATTACTGCACAGTACCTTTTCTGCTGATGAAGTTCTTTTGTTTTAGCATCTTTTGTAGAAGCCTGAGAAATTAAAAAAGAAGAGAAAAAAAGATCATTACAGATCTAGGAACCCTTTCTATTCAGTTAGAAGCCCAAGATATATGTACTAATTGTTACTCTCTTATTAATCATTGTATGTTTCCTTTCTATGCAAGTTCCGAGAACTTGCCTGTCTATCAGGGATTTTTTCCTGGCCTAGTCAGTGCCTGGGTTAGTGTATCTTACAAAAAAATGCAATCTATTTTCTTCTTGGTGGTGTTTTTATCTTTTTTTTCAAAGAGATGGCACATGTTACTGCAGATTGTTACCTTTTTCTCTTGTAACTTTGGATTTGTTTGGCTAATTTGAGCTGCCATTTCAGATATTTCCTGTAAGCAATTAAAATAAACTGACCATTAGATGATTCTATTTATTTTATAGATCAGTGCATTTACATTTGATCCATTAAATAAATGCATTTGACAAATGAGAGGTGATGCAGTGAAAAGGAAAAATTAAAGCAGGAGTTGCATTTCATTTAGAACCCACCTTTTCTCGTTTCCACTGCTCCACTTTCAGCTGCTTATTACTCTTTAACTTTGGCTAAAAGGAAAGAATAAAAAGCAGTTAGTAACCAGTGGCATTTCCAATAGATCGTTCCTCACCGATAATTAGGTCTTTCTTGTGCCTTTACACTTATTTACAACCAGTAGTAGCTTTGCTTCTCATGATGAAACACTTCAACGCACACTAACCACCTGAACCATACTGAGGTGAGGCACATTCCCTGCTTACTAGCCTCTCAGTTCATAACATGAAGAGAGTATTCCTGCCCCTACTGGATGAAATGTTGTTTATTTCAGGCTACAACCCAGTATCTAATTAGGCTCTGCATTCCTCAGTAACTTCCTGAGATACCCATTTACAGGTATAAACAGTATGGCTTTTAATTGCCAAGATCAGTATGGCTTTTAATCTCCATCCTTGGAGACCCAGGAACAGTTAGTTGGGGGGGGAGGGGGGGTGCAAGGGGGAGAGTCTAAACGGGCAAGAAAAAAATTCAGCAAAGAAAAGTCAAGAACATTGTATATCTAACTTCCAGTGCACCTCTAACAAAACTCCTCCCCCTCATGGTAAGCACTTAAACACTTTTGTTAGTGACTAAAATCCAATTTCTTCCTGAAGTCTGCACCTTATACAAATAATAAAACTGACCACCACAGGAAAATCCAGCTACTGATTAAATAACAAATTCTCCCCAAACTGCTATAAGAATAAAATACACAATACAAGGGGAAGAAACATTATTTTGCACATTGACACATGCATCAGACTTCTTTGTTTAATAGTTAATGACACCTAACCTACAGAAGTACAAAACAGTCTACAAATATATTTGGTGAGATTATTTTTGATAATTTTGGAGACCATGTTAAATTCTCCTTTTTCTTACCTTATGTCCTTTAGTGGCTTTTTGTTCAGTTTTGATGTTTGACTGGTTTCTCTCCTTTTCAAAGAAAATTTAATTTTTATTGTCAGCAAATAAACAAAAAACTCCATTTGGCGTAAAATTTGCACAGCAAATATTTTCCACAAAGCCTAAACTTTTTTTAGCTTTTCTGTTTTTGAGATTTTTACCTCTCAGAATAGGATAAACATCTGCACATGGTTATGACGTAAAATCAAATATGCCACCATGGTTGACATTATCTAAATGTAATATAACAGTTATTTTGCTGCTTCCTGTCTTTAACGTGGCCGAACACAGTTTTCAAGTGCCTATGCCTAGTTCACCATTACTTTTAAACTATTTTCGCTTTGGCACCTGTTTTTTTTGCAAGAGTCAAGGTTAACCACGAAAAGGTTTATTCTCGCATTTTGGCTAAGTGTGTGCTGTTGCCATGGCAATGGGGCTGGTTCAAAACAAGGCTTAAAAATGTTTTTTGTTTATTTAAAAACAATCCAGTCATTAGATTTTTTTCATCATTTGCCTGCTAAAAATTGCCATTAAATCCCTTCTGTCAACACTGTTCTAATAAAATTTTGACATAGGCGATTTCGTAATTCACCGTAAATCGTTTTCACTGCATGTTCTGTATTATTAAAAATTCCCTTTGTCAAAATTCAGATTTTTTGTCATGGCTCATTCACGTGGTTTCTGAACTATTTTTTTGCCAAATTTCTTGAAATTATAACGACTGGATCGTTAGATATCAGCAAGTTTCTGCAAAAGCAATCGGTCTCAATTTTTCGAGAAACTGCGCATGCGCTGCATTTAACTGGGTTCTTTTGGTAACAAAGAAAAAGCTGTGAATTGCTGGGTTCTTTGCATCGTTACCTTTTCTAACATATCCTTGTAGTAAAAGACTAAAACCATCAATACGCAGCGTTCAATTATAGAGAAAAATAGCACAGATAGTGTGGGTGTTGAGTAAATAAAATGATTGCTCTATTGACGGCATGTTTGTTTTATGCAATCCTTGTGAGCACGCTGAATTGCATCAGCAAAAGCACACACGAAAACTGTGTTCGGCCACCTTAAGTTGCATAGTAGATAAGTTCAGCAGTCTTTAGAATTTATAATCAAACTGTTAAACCATGCCATAGAAAATACACCCAATCAGAATACATGGAAGCCTTTGTATAATCGACAACATTATGTACATCCAACCTTCCCACTGTTCGCTACGCATATTTCGCATTGATTGTGTTGGCTACTGTATTTTCTATGGTGTGGTATAAAATAGTTATGCAACAGATTCAAGTGGTACACCATGGAATATTCCACTTTTCACTTGTATTTTATCGGTATAACATGAAGAAACAAGTGACTTGAGCAATATTCCATGGTAGACCACAAGAAAGTGTTGCATAACTGCTATAAACACAGTGGTGTAATCAATCAGCCTACTTTTAGTCATGAAATTTCTTTACTCCATGTAGCCTTTATAACTAAATATATAATTCACTATTGAGAGAGAAAGTTCTAGTTTCTCTAAAATTTACTGTTCTCAAGGTTGACAAGCTTACATCGCAAAATTTCTTTTTATTTGCTTCTCTCTGTTCCTTGAGATTTGCAAAGCATGTGAACTGTGCCATCTAGGTAAAGATAAATAACAAACTATGAACAAGTATTGACAAAAATGTCAAGAAAATAGCAAGACTAACATTTATGAATTGAGTTTACAGTAACCTTAAGAAAGGACTTATTTCTGTCAGAATGTAAATTAAAAAACTTTGGCTAAAGTAGATTATTTTGTGTCACTAAATAAATATAGCTGTAAATATTATTGTCAGTTCTCTCAAAGTTTCTTCATGATGTATGACAAAACTCCTGAGATCTACAGTGAATGCTTTATCTAACTAGCTAATATTTTTGAAAATTTAAAGAACAAAGTGAGAAGGAGGTTTTAATGCACCATATCTACAAGAAATGTATGTAATCAAAAGAACTTATGAACTTGAGACCAAGCCTGGTTAAGTCTGATCAGAATACACACCTCTTCTTCTGTAAATTTGTACTGTTCTTCTTGCTCCTGCAATTTAATACAACAAATATTATTGTTTATTCCAGAAGATTATTGATAATATTCACCATTGATAACATAGTGTCACTTGCAGCAAGTGTAAGATTTACTTGCCTAACTTTCATTGTTACTAGTTTGTTGCTAAATACACTATTCCAACAGGGCTATTTTAAACTACTTTATAATCATTAATTTTGCAATGTGTAGTTCCAGAAAATGTCCATACCTCCCCCATGGAAGGGATTTTTTCTAACACCTCCCCACCCCTCTGGAAATTCCAGTTAAGCTTCATACATTTCTTTAAATTTTTGGTCTTCCAGAACCCCACACCCCCCAGGAAATTCCAATCCCTTCTGTTGGGGGGAGTAAAATTGGATATTTTCTGGAACTGCACAATGCACAATTTACTAATTAAAAGACGTCTTAAAACAAAACATCAAGAGTTTAATTTTACACAGTATACCTTTGCCAGGGAGGCCAGAAAATCATCATCCTCCTGTTCCCCCGCTCTACACAGAAAGCCACAATGATAAAGTAATCTTAATGAGCGTCTTACAAAAGACTGATTCAGAAATAATTTGATTAGTAATTGTAAAACAACATGAAGTTTTCCATCCAGCAGTGTCCCAAGGAGTAACTTCAGACCACAACATTTGGTTTGTGGTCAATGTTACACATAGACATAGACATGGACAGTTTATTTTAATTGGACAACACACTTAGCTGTGGTAAAGGTGCATCCCATAGACAAAAATGACAAAGTGAAAATGTGTGTGCAATTGGTCATAAATATTAAACTAGACTATCTTTATTTAGTATAAATCTACTAGCGTTCAATCACAAATGCCGTTCTCTGATTGGCTACGCTACTCACTCTCTATTCTGTGATAGATAGTGAGTAGCGTAGCAGTGCGCCCTTGCTAACAAGATAACAGCTGCTTCTTGGTGTTTTCAAAGTGTCTGTAAAGAGGATTTCGACAAAGTTTTGAACGACTAATAGATTTATATTAAAACAATTAGATTATTCGCTCTCGATTTCTATGCATGATAGTTGACTCAGGCTGTGCCCTAGTCAACAATCACGCGATAGAAATCTCGAGCTCATAATCTAATTGTTTAATATTACTAGTGTAATGTTAGTAACTGTTAACAGGTCTCTCTAAAGGGTTTTCACCAAAATAGACAACTTGGGGGATATCCACTTTAATTAGCTATTTTTCTAACTCCTTGAAAACTGATATTTTAAAAGAGATCAATAGCCTATGTGGAACAAGACAAATAAACTGGCATTTATATTAATAATATAACTTTGTAACTATGTTATTTTTTTTTAATTCAGCATTCATGAATTAATAATAATACATGTAATCTATTTATTAATATTATTTTACAAGAAATAAAAAATAGTCTATGCCATAACATAGTGTACCTTCCACATCTGCTGCACCTGCAACGGACTGAAACAGAGAAAAGAAACAAAATAAACTTACTGATGAAAGAAATGGTATGTGCATTTGTCTGGATGCATCTTTATCAATTTTGCAAATTATGCAATACATGAAAAACTGTCCATTTTCTAAACTTCTAAGGTTGCCAACATGCCCCTTACTATAACTACTGGCCTATAAACATGTTATATCATCAGATCTATCAAATCTTAGAAGAATGAAAACTGTAGGAAAATGAATGAAAAATTGCATTACAGACCCACCCAACAATGTTTTAAACTTTTCCTGATTTTGTTGCAAAAGCTCAATGTAGTCTTTTAACCAGACTACAAGACTGTTATACTCAATAAATTACTGTATGAACACTGTATTGAGAAATTTTACCTCTTGCCAAGATCTCATCTCTAAACAAAAAGAAGAAAAACTGAAATAAAAAAAAAATTAGGGTGGAAATTAATACTGCACTCTCTTAACCTTAGACTGTAAGATAAAAATGATAACAGTATGAATATTCATGCATATGTAGCCTATGTTGATTAAACACATTTACAATCAAAATGTTTCACCTACACTTACATGGGTTAGGTTCAAGATTACAAAATCTTCCTCACTTTGTACTCTATAGAATACTTGGACCATGTGTACTAAAGGCATCTGCTGTCAAGTATCAATTGATACCCTTGATCAACCCTTGATCAACACTTGATCGACATCTCGATTGGCACTTGATGGACATTCGATCGACAACCAGACGATAGTCAGCCAAATGTCAACCAACTCATATGTATCGAACAACACTCAATGGTATGTCTGCGAAAATTAGTCAACTCTTGACTGACTGTCAACCAAGATGTTGATTGAGTGTTGATTGAGTGTCAATTGAGGTGTCGACTGAGCATCAATCGAGTATTGATAGAGGGTATTGATCAAGGGTAACAATCAAGGATATCGACTGATACTCAACAGCGAATGTCTTTAGTACACATGATTCAATTACTGTACATTGTAGTGGAATATTACAGAATGCTTAATTAATTAATTAATTAATAAGGATTTTAGCAAGTTTTTGTGCTCTATATAAACATTAACAAGGGCTGTTTCTATTTTTAACATACATCTCTCCATATATCCATGTCATCATCATCATAATTATTGTCATCACTATCTTCTTCGCCTGAAAGAAATAGATCCATCAGAAACATCAAGGAGCAACTTAAAATTCTACAGACGGCCAGATCGTCACATATAATTGTTTCTTTACACTACCCCACAAGCTGTCAGCTTATATACCCATCCTGTTTACAAAAAAGGTTAATATCTAATAGTCTATCTACATGCACAATAATAATATTTATAACATACACCTAAATAATGATTGAAAATATTTATACAGGGTAACCCAGTAAAACGAAACAAAGACGAAATAAATATATCAAAACACAGGCACACTGTGCTTGCAGGTAGAAAAAAAACATATTAAACAGCACATGACAATCATCTAACGTTTCCCATTGAACCAGCTGCTCATCCAGTCATAAGAAATTGAAAAACGAGACCAGCTTGCAGCAACTTGTGTTGGACAGTCAAAGAGTGAAAAGTTATGTCCTGAAAGTCTTGAATTTAAATTCAACCTAAATCAAACTGGACACAAGTAATGCAGTTCAACACAAGAGCACGTACAAATGAAGCAGCAAGTCTTCAACATAAGCTGGTGACTTGTAGCCCTGTTTTGTTAAGGCTTTTGCTGGTTTTTATGTTACATGTACATCATTTTATATGAAAAGTTCTTTCCTGGGTATCACTTCCCATTACCTGTTAGTCTTCGATATGCATGACCTAGCTCTTGGAATTTTTGTGTTGACAATGGGTCATCAGGATTCTGTCATATACAAAATAAACATTGGGTAAATTAACACGTCAACGTCCACACTTGAATAATAAACAGGAAGTATAATTTATACAACCTTAATAAAAAAAGGAACATATCCAGTTAGTAGTAAAAGACCTAGCTTGCCACAAGTCTTTTGCAGCTCAGTGACCCAGTTTGACTCACCATAGTTAATAGAGGGGAATGGTTACCGGTTTGAAGCCCAGCAAACATCAGAGGGGCAAACAAAGATGCCAAGATTTATGTTGAAGGGTCCACGACCATGCACAATCTTTTGTTTTGCGTTCATGGCTATGCATGAATTACGTAACTAATTGTTTCTATTGGTTATTCCCTCAGTGTGAAGTAAACAACTATAATTGTGTTTTGTGCACGGTCACAGCCAAAAAAGAGAACAAAAACATACAACAAAGAACTTTGTCTGGTTTCATTACCATTCCCCTCTGTAAACTATGGACTCACTAACAAGCAAAACCTTTTAACGTTCAGCAATAGGTACCTTATCAGGATGACACTGCAGGGCCTTTTTGCGGTAAGCACTCTTGATTTCATCTGAAATGAAAAAAAAAAAAAGGATCTTCCAGTTTAGCTGTGTCAGATGCAACATATAGAGTTACTGAAGTATCTTGTTTGATAACTGGACTACCGGTTTACTAGTGGATGATGGATTATCCATCCTTTCAACAACCTGGGCGTGTACCTTTGACATCTCCTTACAAGGTAACCCCCGTGTATGATGTGTTAAACATTGTAATCCATCAAATATTTTCGCTTACATGCAATTGGTCTGAAAAGGTATGTGACCGAAGTTTCAAATCCTGCACCTTGCAAAAAATATTTGAAGGATATAAACCACAATGGCCCTCATTTGACTTTAAAAATAAGCTCCGATGTTTATCTTTGGACTATATCTGTTCCATGTATGTCGCAGTTTTCCTCTAGCTTTACTCTCAGAAACTGTTCGCTACTCGGAACAGATAACATCCGCAGACAAATAACTGAACATATTTTCAAACCAGATGGAGGGTAATATTTATTTATGCTACAGGAAAAACTTCATTCTTTGAACTTGCTCCATACCCCAAGTATTTATATACAATATGGAGGGGATTAAATTTTCTCAAGCCAAACTCTACATTTGCTTTGAAGCTGTTCTTTTCAGCTGGCAGACCAACTTGTTTCAAAAGAATGGGGTTGTTCCTAAATGCCTTTGAGTTTCTGCACCATCTTAATTACCCCACCTCAAAAAGGCAATACCCAGGATGTGCCAGGATAATGTCATTGTTTCTATTTGATTGATTTTATTGGTCATGTTTATGACAAATCCTCTACACCACGGGCAAAACAATTTAAAAATGAAAAACACCACGGTATTCAAGAAATGTTTTGGCCATTTTGGCAAAATCTACTGAAGTTATACACCTTACTGAAGCTTCTGTTAAAAAGTTACGTGCCAGCCAATCTGAAAGTTTATATATCATCACAAACATAATCAAAGTCTGAATGAAACAATCACATCTATTGAAAACAGCCACTTACACAACTTCATAAGGGGTTTTAGATGGGCTTACAAACAGGGGGGCCTACATCCAAGAGGGCTTAATAAAAAAACATTTCAAAATGAGCTATATCTGCACTTGTTGATTGAAACAGGTTTCCATTTACTGGTAATTAAGCTTTCAAACATCATAATAAAACGAATTCAAAATGAGGAAAGCTAGATTGAGGCTTATATCCGGGAGCTAAAAACCGGAAGAAGTTTTTACTGGTAGATGGGCATATAACCAGCGGGCTTATAAGCGGGGGAAAGGGACTTTATATCCGAGGACTTATAACCAGAAAAACTTTTTACTAGTAGATGGGCATATAACCGGCTGGGTTCTCAGCGGGGTGGCTAATAAGCGGCAGTTTAGGGGAGCCATAGTTGATATAACTCAGACTCTTTACGTACATAAGTCCTCTGCGCTCAAATTCGACAACTTCGGGTGTTTTTACGTAATTATTCCCAACTAGCTATGTCTTTTCAGGCTTGAGATGACGCAACGTTTACATTGAAACTCTACATTGCTCGGATTGGTTTAAATACCGATTGAATGAATCTATAAAGTTTTTTTTAAGAACATTAAGCTTATATCAGCAACAAAAAATAGTTTCCCATAACTTTTGAAGAGTTATTGTTTTTTGATCTGGGAGGTTTTGACAACTGGAAAACAAGAGATAGTTTAGTACAACGCAGTTTTGACATGTTTCCTCAAGCACATTACATCTACACAGTTTTGTCTCGAGGCTCTTGCAACTATTTTCTACTACGAGGTCACGAATAACTGGTTCTTGATTGATAATATTTAACTATTACTGTAAAAACTGAAGTAATTCACTCAGAAAATAAAATTTGAGATGAGTTTGATTGATAAGCTTGCGAACGAAAAGAGAGTGCGAATGCGAAATCCTTCACGGAAGCTAAGACGGCCGGTAAACCACGCAATTCTTTACTAAATACCTTCTTTCGCGCCATATTCCAAGCCAAGGATCTCGTAGCACTCTTCTAAAGTTTTCCCCATGGCTTAAGGAACGCGACAATTTCAAAAAGGTCTTGATTTCTCGGACATAACCTCCACGAAGCCGGCATCTGTGAATATTCACACAGTTGTTTGGCGTGAGGATTCCCGCCGAATGCCTCGATTCCGTGTAATCTCCCCTTCTGACGGGGAAGGGCTGGTACAAAAATCTTGAGCGTGATAGGAAGTTAATTTTTTGGGTGCGGATCTTTCTGGGGAAATCAAAGTTTATCGATATCAGAGCACATTTCCCGTGTTTGCACGACCTCATCTAAACACATGAGCGGTTGGGATTATTCTCGAAAGCAAGGCAAACCCTCGACTAGGGCGCGACTGCGTCTCGTCTCGGGTTTGCACAACTCTCTCAGATTCTCCAAACTTCTCCAGGTCCCCCTCGTGTTTAGAGGCCTTTGTAAACACAGGAAAAGTGCACTATTGCATAAAATGTAACCGCGCCGCGCAATAACTCCTAAAAAGCTGACTTGACATCTCGTACTGTTGCAGACCTTTGCAGTTTTGGCCTATATAGCTTTGCAGCTCGGCTTTGCACGCGCAAGAAAGCGTAGTTTAGTGACACAGGATGGCGCTTCTTGACTCTGTAGAGCCGCTCCTTGAGCACTGGCAGACGATTTTGATTGCCTCGGTCATTTTACTTGCTGTTTACTTTCGCGGGATCGCTCCGTACCAGACGCTGCGAGCTGTTTATCACAAGGGGCCTACACCTCTTCCATTTATCGGACATCTAGTGGATGTCATGAATCACAAGGGCCAAATTCATCTGCAAATGGATGAATATTACAGAAAATACGGCCAGGTTTATTCCATGTTGATCTTTGGCAGTATACCTTGCATAGTCATCGGTGATCCGGAGATGATAAAGGATATACTGGTTAAAGAATCAGCTTCTTTCTACGATCGTCCTGTAAGTAAGATCAATTAGTATTTCCGTGTAGCCTCGTACTTTATTTGAAGACTTTGCACCGATCCCCGTTATAATTTACTACAGTTATCAAGCGTCTCTCTTCCCGTAAATTGTTATCAATATGACCGTCTTGATAGATGTTGGGGAGCATGTACATTGTAGGGTGTGGTGTACTGTCGAGTAGCTGACATCTGAAAGTTGATGAGATCGATTGAGATAAATTACAATCAAAGAAGAGCATTAGTTCTGTTTGGTACTAGGAGGGCATTTGACCGATAGTCATGTCGCTTTGTCAAATCTTGAGATTTTGTTTGCACGTGGCTTGTCGATTCACCACCAAAAATAGACACTTGACGGTCTGATCTCACCACCCAAAATAGACTTTTTGACAGTCTGTTCTCATAGGTTCAAATATTGCACAGGCAGTGTGCAATGTTCATAGCACACCATAAATGGGTGTCACTTTCCATTCTGCACTGCTCACGATTGGTTTCAGATATTCAAGAGAAGGAACAACTGAGGGATTTGAGCCATAATAAATGATCTCTTCGCAGCTGGCTAAAATTTATGTAACATAAAAAAATGGATGTCATTTTTTTCATACCAATTTTCACAGCAGAGATTCATGTGCCCCAGTACTGCCTCGTGAAAAAATTGACAGGGGAGCTCATCAAACCATAGAATGGCAAAAAAGGAATGGAACGAGGAGCTTGGATGGCAGAGTCAGGGGGAGGTCCGCAAGTTGCTGTCCACTCAAAAGAGTAGTGAAGAATCGTTGAAGCCCTGTGTCCCACCTAGGTAGTCTAAGGGGTGAAAGAAAATTTGAACCAAATCCCCATCAAAAAATTCTGGTTCCGTTCAGGTACCCCATGTAATTTTTATAGGGAAGTCCTCCCCAGTGGGATGTGTGCATCAAACTGGGAAACATATAATGACCATTGTTTGATAACCAAGGCTATGTAAACGATGGCCTCCATTGGCGCAAAAATGTGCTCAGATATTTATCCGCAGTCATTATCTGTCTCAAGAAGGGAACAATTATCTGACAGCATAGCTTGAGGAAAATTGTAAGCTTGGAGGAACAGATAATCTCCAAGGACAAATTTTTGAGCATATTTTCACACCAAATATTTTTTGCATCACACGTCATTTTGAAAATTTGGGAATATTTTAGTTGGGGCATGTACAGTGATGTGATGCATTTAGAGAATAGACCCATCACATGCATGGGAAAATATTTCATGGATTATAAGGATCTTTACTAACTACACAGATGTTATTTCAGCAACAATTCAAAACATACTATTATTTCTATTTTCCTCATTGAATTTAACAAGTTTCATTTACTCAATGAAGTTTCAATTACTTATAATATAGCAATTTGTGAAACAACCTGAACCTCTGAACAGCATGTTGACTGAAGCCAAGCAGGAGAATTGGAAACGTATTCGTAACACCCTGACACCAGCTTTCAGCGCTCTGAAAATGAAACAGATGGTGCCTTTGATGAATGCATGCAGCGACAATTTGATCAAGAAACTTGCAGAAGTAGCTGACAAGGAAGAAAGTGTTAACATCAAAACGTAAGTGTAGCATCTCTCTAATTACCACTTGCTTATAGTCTCCAAATGCAACATATGGCTCTGTGGTTAAATGCTTTGGAATCCAGATCAGGCAAGCCTTAAAATATGTTGTGCTCTCCAGTGATTCTTATGCAAGATAATGCTTATAGAGATGTCAACCTCAAGAAATTCAAATCAGTGGATTTGGAGAAATCATCAGTGTTTCATGAAGGAACTCTTCTTGAATTAGCAAAACAAATTGTCAACAGATTCCATGACACATGGGAAGGTCAGTGGTTTAATGGTGTGTCTGGACTCTTTGGATTGAAGGGTTCGGGTTTGAGCCCTGACCAGAGTGACTTTGTTGTGCTCTTTTGCAAGACATGGGGACGTGCTTATCTCCTCACTCAAGAGTATAAATTTATTCCAGTAAATTGTTGGGGCAACCTGAGAGAATGCTAAGGAATAACCTGTAATGAACTAGTGTACCATCCCGGGGGAATAGTACAGAAGGTGCTAGATGGCAGTGTAAATTGTGACCTATTTTCATTCAAACGCACATTCAAGGAAATTCTTTCTGTGATAGATAGAATAATCTACTCTTCTAGATCTGTTTATCCATGTTTACAACTGCAACATTCAATTAATATTTGATTTCCTTTCTTTGTTTTTGACAAAGACCCTTGTCATTCAGTTTTATGTTCAAATGATATTATGAATCATTTTTTGCGACTGCATTGTTTTATTTGTTAGCTTTGTGAAAATGATCCCATTCAACTGTATTGTAATGTCAGATGTTTCTGTTTTATGTACAATTCTCACAGATTTCAACAAAGTCTTACCATGGATGTCATTGTTTCTGCGGCATTTGGCTTTGAAGTGGACTCACAAAATAATCCTGATGATCCAGTCCTCAAAGCAGCTCAGCTTGCCATGAACCAGACTACCTTTCAGAAAATTTTATTTGGGGTTCTTACTTTGATGCCTTTGGGATTGAAAATTATAGAAAAAGTGCCACAACTGTATATGAATAATCTAAAACCACTCCTCGACATTGCAGAGGAAATAGTTCGCACAAAGAGAGAAAACACTGGGAACTCAATTAAAAAGGTAAAATAGTAATAAATATTATAATTATTATGATAAATTAATATTGATTTGATATCATACATTTAGTATGAAAGGTCACTGTGGTACAGCCAAGTTGACTATCTTTCCAAGAAAATCAGGGGGTGTGGTTGATTGTTTTTAAGCAAGCCGAGTTGGCTCTATAAAGCCTGCTTCACACTTATGAGATAAGCACACAGGTAAGTGCAAGCATAATATAGAAAATGCTAGTGGACACTGAGGTGGAATAAATATTTTCGATCGTAAGCACAAGAAAAAGAAACATATTTCTTGTTCTTGTGTTTATGCTTGTGCTTATTTTACAAGTGGGAACTGGCATGAAATAAGCACATGCTCATGTGCATGTCCCTAGTGGGAACATCCATGTGCTTGTACTTGTTTCACAAGTGTGAACCAGGCTTTGAGCACTGAGAAGTTCCAAAAACCTTTAGGTGACTGTTTGAAAGCCCGAATATAAAGAGCTATTTTCTCTTTCATGGCATTATGTACACAATCATGTTCAGATTTGTGGTAGGCTTACATCTATCAGGGAGCGGGGAGCAGGGAGGGTACAATGGTGAGAGAACACACCTCCCACCAATGTGGCCAGGGTGCAATTCTGTGTCGGTGCCATAAGTGGGTTGAGCTTGTTGTTGGTTCTCGCCTTGCTCCAAGGGTTTTTCTCCGTGTTGTATGGTTTTCCTCCCTCCACAAAAACCAACACTCCAAATTCCAATTCGACCAGGATAGAGGACCTCCATGAAAACCAGCTAAGGCTCAGGTGGCTTCCTCTCTGAATATTGTAATTTGTTTTTTATCAACTTGTGAAGGTTTCCACTGACTGTTTATTACCTGATAGGACATGTTGGATCTTATGCTGGCTGCTTCAGACGACCCTTCAGTTCCAGAGTCTAAGAAGCTCTCTGACACAGAAGTTTTAGCACAAAGCTTTGTCTTCCTTGCTGCAGGATATGAAACCTCCAGTACCACGTTGAGTTTTGTTTGTCACCATTTGGCAACAAGTCCTGAGATTCAGGACAAGCTACAGCAAGAGATTGACAATGCTTGGCCAGATGAAAACCAAATGCTGTCGTACGAGACAGTCCATGAGCTACCATACCTCGACATGGTGATATCAGAGGCGCTGAGGATGTACCCTCCAGGTAGGAGAGAGGATTATTGGACAATGTGTACTAAAGGCCTCTACGGCCGAGAGTGGATCAATAACCTCAATTGACACTCTATCAATACTCAATTAATACTCAATGGACACTCACGTTGACACTCGATGGACACTCAATCAACATCTTTGTCAACAGTCAATCGAGAGTCAACTAATTTTCCCAGGCACACCATTGAGCGTCGATCAATACATATGAATTGGTCAACTTTCAGCCGACTATTGACTGACTGTCAATCAAATGTCAGTCAGGTGTTGATTGAGATGCTGATCTAGTGTCAACCAAGTAGCGATCAAGATTTCTATCAAGTGTTGATCAAGATGTAGATCGAGTTTTGATCAAAGGTTGATCAAGGGTATCAATCAGCTCTTGACCGCAGATGCCTTTTAGTGATCTGAATTATTTAATGCATAAATTGCATGTTGATATTAGAATGGCATCTTAGACATCTACCATCTTGTGATTTTTTGTCACTCTAAGAGACATCTAGGAGCAGAGGCATGTAATGCATGTAGAGAATACATATAATATTCTTCCTGAGTAGTCTACCACATACATTGTGTTATCAGTATTAAATATGAAAGTGAAGTATGATCATCGCAGTAAATTTTCCAATTTAAGCAACTGGAAGAAGCCTGAAAAAAAAAATCAGGGCTTCAACGGGATTCGAACCCGTGACCTCCGCGATACCAGTGCGATGCTCTACCAACTGAGCTATGAAGCCACACATTGGGAGCGAGGTCAATTAATTGAGTTCAGATCTTCCCGTGAGTGAAATGATGTGAAGTATATATGAAATAATTCATATTTGAACT
>Ga0126338_10000658_pt1 | contig 19779 bp, 14 predicted proteins | sample OrbCmetagenome_2_FD_92529 | JGI IMG/M metagenome (GOLD analysis project Ga0126338, IMG submission 92529) | Coral microbial communities from Petempiche,Puerto Morelos, Mexico - Orbicella C C metagenome | ecosystem: Host-associated > Invertebrates > Cnidaria > Coral | place: Petempiche,Puerto... | reverse complement strand
TCAATTATGATTCACCCGACTCCCATACCATTACCTTATGTTACCTCCATTGAAGCAATATCGATTTTTGGAGTTATGAAAATTTTCAGGTGTACTTGCATGACTAGCACTGGATTCAAAGCTCAAGAAATGATATACACCTTTTTTTTTTGAACCACACCGACAAGAATAAATGTCACTTCAGTCGTTTAAGAGGGAATAAGCTAAATAAATTCACACATACTTATAATGTGTTAAAGCAAGTGTGAGCAAAGTTTCAGCCAATTTTAAGAAATTTCGAGTTACAATACTTTGAATTGCAGAGAGTCAATTTTTTGCAACAGGAAATCAAACACGACTTCAAATCACAATAAAACTTGCTACTTCCAACCAATGTGGCTGAAAATTTATACCAGAGTGTAAAACTGCATAGATAATATCATGATATGTTTTTTTCTGCATTACCTTGCATAGTTTGGCCGGTTTTTAAGTGAAAAGGGTAAATTTGGCAGGAAATCAACCAAAATGCATACTTTTTGTCAGATTGACACCTTTAAGGCTAGAATTGCACTAACCTAGATGTTTCTTTTTGAAAATGTATTATTTTATCGCTATGGCAATGGAGATTACTTGAGTAGATCAAGGAAATCAGTGATTCAAATGGGTATTCAAAATTGCTCGCTGAGTGTAAAGAACAAAATAGGCAAAGTATGTTGCCCAATTAACAGTAAGTATAAGTTATAACCTCTGTATCTTTTACCTTATTGCCAGTAAGGTTCCAATATATATTCATTCTAACACTGCGTTGTTCACACTGGACATAAAATATCAATTTTAAGGTCTTTTGGCGTTTGCCTGATCTTGCCGCGTGCGCTGTTAGGTCATTGGTAAGCACAAGGAACAGAACTTATCTGAGGGTTTTAGAAGGGTTACCCGTTAGCCATTGAAAAGGAAAATAAGTATTAATACTTTACTATCAACCGTCAATAGCCATCCACAATAAGCTGTTAAACACCAACTGCCCAAATTTGTTCACTGTCAACTGTCGAAAAACAATATTTTTAACTTTTACCAAAATCCTCAAATTAGCGCCCCCCTCGAATAAGCGCCCTCCTATCAGCCAAAATTTAAAATAAGCACCCCCCTCCCCTCCCCCCATTTTGTGGATGAATAATGAGACAACAAAGGATGTATAGTTTTCGTCATGTAGTATTAGATTTGTGCATTGTTTCAGTTTGTGAACATGTTAAGTTTGGAAAAAAGTTACAAGTACTAACGGTGCCACGATTTAAAGTTTAGGATCAGCTTTTTATGTCGATAAATAGCTTATGCTGTTGTTTATGTGCAGATGATGTATTAAAAAAGTGATCATGCCAGGCCATGATTTGGGAAAAATTAAATAAGCGCCCCTCCTCGATTAAGTGCCCCCCGTCTTTTCCTAAATTTGAAATAAGCACCCCGGGATTCGAGGATTTACGGTAACCATCACTGAAAGTACCCCGCCTCATTGAGACCCTCTTATACACAAAAAATATCAAAGAGAAAATGAATAGACTATTCATTCGATTGAAGTTACCTGACACTCATTTTCAGATGATGCTGAGGTATTGTGCTAAATTTCAATTAATGTGGTTGTAAGCTACATATTTCACAAGTTAAACAGCATTTGTAAGCTGATTTATATACTTGGTGAAACATACATAAAGACATACAAGACGGACGATCCTCTAGGGAAAACAGCAACAACAATAATATGTTCATTTGGAATCGCCATATTTTAACATGCCATTACAATAAAATCAAGCAAAATGACACAGGTTAGAATTATCAACATAATGCAGGAGTATATCTGAAGAAATTTAAGAGGGCACTCCCTAGGGATTTGTACCTTAGCTCGTGTTTTATCCCAAACAAATAACAAGTGTCATACCAAAGTTGTTCAGGACATTTCAGAAATCTGACACACATATCATTATTTTACATGTGTTTGGTAATTTTACAACCGTACAATGTAAGTTTACTTACTTTAATGGTTGTACTCTTTTTTAGAAAAATTCTACAACTGTACTAAACTTCATAGCCTTTCCTGTTTTTTTTTTTGGTTGTTATTGTAGTTTAATGACTGTACACTATAATCATTTTTTTTTTGACAGCCATTCTACACTCATAGTTCATGCTACATCAATGACTGTTCTATTCTTTATAGTATTTCTTGTTTTTTTGGTTTTGTTTTGCTATTGTTGGTTAATTACCATACACTTCAAGTAATGATCCACATAAGAACTGTAGCATTTTCTATTGTTCTGAGACAATGTGCTTTCCCCACATTGAAACAGTTGTGTTTTCATATGGAGACTGTGTCAACCGATGAAAAGCAGGTTTATGAAATAAACTGTATTTAAACTCTATTTTTAAAGGTAGTTTCCTTTGTGTTAAAACATTCAACCAATCACAACAGTTGTAAACAAAGACAATAAAAGCTTCCAATTTTCCAATGTTCCCCACATGGATTACTTTGGTATCCAGACTCGAAGAGGTTTAGTTGAAAGGAAGATAGTTGATAAATTATGCATAAATATATGTACAGCTACCTGAAGTTTTGCTAGAGTTTGTTGATTGAGCCAATCAGAAGTAGGATACAACAATAGTAAAGTTGCACAAAAGTTAGTACCTTTTTGCATTCCTTGCCGCGTGGTTCTTTCCTTCTTATATGGACCGTTGCGTAAAGGGTTTGAAATTGACTGTACACCGTTTTTCAACCATTGTGATTTTTTCATGGCCGTGCTACACTTCATATCTCTCCTGTTTTTAGTGCCGAGTGTACTATTGGGATGTTTTAGGGTGCTGATATTCGCTAAAGCACTAATGCCATAAGGTGTAAACTTTAATGTTTGTTTAATTAATTAATTTCAATTAATCAATTAGCCTTGCGGGAAGGGGAGTTGGGTGGGGTGGGTACCTCAGTGCATTACGCAAAACCTGTCATATTTATGTTGCTTTTTTTAATAACATGACAAGAATATATGTGGTTTGCAAATCTCATGCTATCCTTGTGGTGCCATGCTCTTAAGAACAAAAGCAATTTGCTCCAAATGCATGTGCAGATTAGTTAACGTCAAAGTCGACTATATGTTAGGTGAAAGATACATTTCATACGGGACTACCGATGAACATTGAATGCTTTCCCTTGTGGTAGAACATAACATGTAAGACGCATGCGTTCTAGCATTACTAGTGTGATAAACTCCATTCTCGAGTTCAGATGCACGCTTGTTTTTATTTTTTGTAAATGAGTGATATCAAACTCTCATTTTGCCTAGGGATAGCAGTTATATTTCAGGTAACGTCAGTTCTTCTTTTTTAGTGTAAAGAACGCTGCTGTGACTGCTTATCTTCTGGAATCTTCCCTAGCTCGATTCAAGAAATGTTGTCTGCTGTTTCTTTGCCAGGGTTGAAATAGAGAATGGGAACATATTGCTTCTCCTTAGCAGCTTGTTTGTTTCCTCTTCTATGAAAGAGAGCCAAAAGTTCATATTCAGCCGAAACTTTCCTGCGTTAGTTACATGTAAAACAAGTAAATTTGTGACAAAAGAAACATTGTTATTATTGCCGCAGACTCTGTGGTACTTACTGAAACCTCCAATTAATTTCATCAGTCAATGAGATGACTTGCTCACCTACGTGGGATATAATTTTGGTCAAGTACCTTCAATACTTCTCGTTAAAATGCTCCTCAATGCTATTACTGGATAGCTTTGTGTATTACTTTGATGTGGTTTTATTGTTTACACCAACCCGGCTGGCAACAGAATAAGAATGCACTCTTCCGTGACTTGACATGACTATTTGATAATTAGATTAGTTCCTCTTTATCCGTGAAATGAAAATTTGCGTTTTGAATAAAACAAAATCATTCCTCTTCGACCTTTCAGCAGATATTTAACTTTTATTTTCCATTTATCTCCAGCAGTGAGTAAAAAAATACACATTTTTCATATAGTTTCGTGGAAACAAAGGTACCTTGTGACACATTGGCGAGGAAAACAAAAGTATCAAGTTACAAACGGCATGAAAAGTACAATTGTCACATTTGCTGCAATGACTTTCAAACCCATCTTGACAAACGGTAGTTGTAAGTTATTTTTGGGCCTTGAAAGAAAACACAAACATGAAACATACACACTGCTAAGATTATGTCTTATCAAGTTTTTGTCCACTCATATTTCGTTCATATTAGTAGGCTACCAAGGGAGAGAACGCCATGGGTGGAGGACCTATGTGACTACTGTATCAGAGCCGTAAATTACACTCTGTACTATCTGAGATTGTCTCACTAGTTTGTGTTTGTTTTGGTTTCATAATTCTCCGACCGTACAGTTTACGCCTTAAATGGTGTGTAAATGATCGTACACAGTTTTTAAACAATGTTCTCTGTTTGTAGCTCAAAAGAGGCCATCCTTTTGTTGGGCTTGTAATTTTAAGACCGTCCACAATTCATATGTGGTAACTTGAAAGCAAACCTGACCTTTCGATGTCTCTATTTGTTGGCCCCCTTTTCGAACATGTATTTCACTTTGTTGTAGCAGGGCTCAAAGTCACGATCTTTTCTGTTAAGGATTTCCTTCAGGCCGGAATGACGACTTCAGCTCTTCTTTGTTTGGGTGCACAGGATATTTTCAAAGAAGTTTTCAAGGTAGTTTTCATCTGGTTTATTCCATTTTGCTTTTAGTTGGTAGTTAGTGACAGCAGACACAGATTCCACTTCAGTTATGCTGTTAAACCCTGCTTCTGTTCTGATAGATGATGGTTCAGGTTCCTTTGATGGCAATACCATGTTCTGGTATTACCGGGTAGGCCACTTTGTCATAGGCTCTCTTCACCATCTTAGAATCATCTGCAAATTCGCTTAAATCCCGGCATGTGTTCGGCCATTATTTTTCTCACATGTCGAACGTGATTTGGGCCTGAGAAATTATTTGGCTGGAAAACAGCGTTTTGATGACTTCTACTTCGCTACTGGAGAGTCCTTCATGAATAATTGGCTCTGATTCTTCCTTATGGTGCTCATGGTCCTCCTAGTCAAGCTTTGCTGAATTTGCTGACTTGGTGTCTGCTTTTGTAGTTACTGATGTATCCAAGCCAAGGGACTTTTTCAGTAGTTGGTGACCTAAGGCACACTTCTTTTTGATATGGCCTATATTGTAATAGCAATCTGTCGTTTCCTCTTTATGAGCCATGAGTTCGTGAATGGCCCATTTTTCAACGACGTTCATATAATAAGTTGCTCATGCATTGTTGCATTGGGATGTAAAATCCCACCTTGTTGACTTTCTGACCTGTATTTCTCTCTTTCTGGCAACAGTAAATTGGGTTGGTTACTTGAAATACCCTCTGAAAAAGAGGGCTATTTTGATGGCGTGACAGTGAAAGCCAGCAGTAAGAGTCTGGTAACTTTGATTTTGTAATGAAAATATCAACCTTACCACTTAAAAGAAATAGCTCAGGTGGCCACCGAGGGTTATATGAGACGGGAAGAACATTCTTAATTGTTTTATCAATTGCTCGTAGTTGATCACACACTGAATATTTAACCTTTGACATACTTTCTGAGGTGATTACTGAGAGAACCTGCTGAAAGTTTAAAGGCAAAAAGAAAAAACTAAAACAACTAAAATATAATCTTAAAAGTACATAATGCTATTGTGCGAACATTAGTCTACGCACATAAAATGGAAACCAATAATTACTGTTAAAACTGATAAATCCTACAGCATTTTACTCCATCAACAATTATGGTGCCATCAAAAGGGTGGGAAATCAACCACCTGGTGGGACATCAACCACGTGGTGTGATATCAACCACATATCAAGGTGGGAAATCAACCAATGGCGGGGCATCAGCCATAAATGGGGCGGGAAATCAACCACAAGGCGGGACATCAACCAAGTGGCGAGAAAACAGCCAAAACTGCGGTGGAGTATCAACAAGCGTATAACTCTCTCTCTGAAACTTCAAAATGGCTACCCCTGTTCAAAATAATGCATTGCAAACCCTTGAGCATTGAGTACGTCATGTATGTCTATGGATTGTGTCTCTTCTATTTGATTTTGCGACTAAAAATTTGTAGTTAGCGACTATTTTTTACCACATAGTCACCAAATGGTGACTTAAGGATTTTGTTAATTTCAAGCCCTGCCATGAAATTTGTGACCATGAACGGGAAAACGTACCTTAGCGCTTATCCGTTAAACAGGCGCAAATGGATGGATAGCTAATGGATAGTTAATGGCCTTCACAGCATTCTCTCACGCTTTGTCCTAACGTTCTAACGGCTATCTAATTGTGTCTAACAGATGATCAAAGCGTTCTAACGCTTTCTTTTAACATTCTAACAGCTAACAAAGTGTGCCTAACGGATGAAGAAAACGTTCTAATGGTTGCGCAATTTGTTCTAACGGATGACTGGAGCCATTTAACAGTTGCCTAACGGTTCACATCTAAGGACTTCTAACGAATGAATAGCGTAGCTTTCAGTCTGAAGTTATAAACACATAATCGTGCCAAACCATTATTAGTCTTGCACTCACGATTTTTAAAAAAACGAATCACAAAGTGCTGATTTCATCAGTAGTTGATGAGACAAACATTAAAAAAACTATTCTCACGGTGAGCATTGAAAGTAAAACTCAGTGATATAAACTATCACTTCCTCGTCGAGACAGACAAATTCAGAATTTGACTCCTTTATTATCATGTGGGACACGAACCTAATGTCACTAAATACATGTGTAAACAATTTAACCTGCCAGTTGGGGTGAACATTTTTTATTGTTTTACTCAAGTGAATTTGTTGCTTGTACTTATTTTTACATAATGACTTTGCCTAGACTTTGCACAGCTGTTTCATCAAGCTGTTGATTTACGAAAGATTACGCTTTCTTGACAGAGTGTGTGAAAAGCGGTACTTTTTGAAGTCACGAAGCTAGTCTCGAAGCGATGGACATTTTGTTGGCCTTGGTTTCATGAGATACAGTTGTTGTTGTCACATACATGTAGTTTAAAATTGGTTTCTTCTGATTCAGAGTCAGACAACAGTCTATGAAAATATTCCTCAAACTTTCTGCCGGAATATGGCTGTTTCGCACATGTTGGATTATGTAAACAACTTTATGCAAATTTTTGAACCTGCACACTTTGTGAATTGAAACCAAATCATTATTCTACTTCATGCTACCACATTCTACTTCAACACGTGTCATGCTATTCTAACGGAATTGTTACCCGTTTAACAGATGCTAGTTTATTCTAACGGATCCTAATGGCTTCTCTAGCCGTGCTGATACAGAGTGTTTGCTAATGGTTGTGCTGTCCTGTCTAACAGTCTGATGCTCATGGCTAATGGATACATGTCTCTTGCTAACAGTTGCACTCTCCATTCTAATGACCTGATGCTTAACGCTTTTGCCCGTCTAATGGATAACCATTAAGGTATGTTTTCCCGTTCACAGTCACATTTGACTCCGCATTAATTTTATGGGATAAATGATAACTACTGCAACCCATGAAAATCCCATTAATGGTCCATTTACCCAAAGCTACTAAACAACCTTTAATCCAGCCATTTTGATATCTTTACAAGCAGAGTGATCTCAGATTACTAATCCTGATCCAGATCACCCCAAATTAAAAATACAGTGAAACCTATATTAAGCAGACACCCTTGGGACCCTCACTAGTGTCTGCTGAATACAGGGTGTCTGCTCAAAACAGGTTCTAATATGTTGTGCAATAATAATAGTGAACTCTAAACTCTTTTTTAACACAGTGTAACAGAGTGTAATATCAAAAACTGCCCATAGCACAATGTCCAGTTAAACAAAGCATCAGTCTGGAATAATCTACTTAGCTTAAAAGCAACATTGCTGAACAGTGTTAAAGGAGTCTCAGCTGAACTTTTAGAAGTAAAAAGCCGTTGAAGTGTCCGCTTATTGCAGGTTTTGTGGAAAATGGCTCAAGATTGGTGTTGGCATACGCTAAACAGATGTGTCCGCTGAGTGCAAGTTTATTTTACAGTAAATGTGCGAAGAACATTTTGGGACTTCAGCTGGTGTCCACTTAATAGAGGTTGTCCGCCTATTATGGAGTCTGCTTAATACAGGTTTCACTGTAATAATAAAAAGCAATAAACTAGTAGTAATAGAAGATTATGAGTGCATTCGTTGTCTACGCAGGTGATTAGCTTAACCCTTTGCTTTCTAAGAGTGCCATTTGGCACACAACATCATAACTTTGTGAATATTTGAGAGATTTCTATGAATTTTTTCCATAAAGATCTGCTCATTGAAGACATAAAATTGTGACCCCCTCCTATCTAAGATATGGTTGACCACCCCCATAATTTTACAATTTCATTTTTGAGATGCACATGGAATGCAGGACTTGTTTTGCATCAAGTTATGAAGACCTGCTAAATAAGCTACAGTTTTGGATCATACCTATGATATTTGAGAATAGATATGTGTTGGAAGCTTTTCATTTTCACATTTCGGAACAATGTCTCTCAAAATGACTACCTCCTTCATAGTTGCTGATGTCAGTTCTTAAGTAAGCTGATCAGTGGCTTTCAAATGGTGTATTGTTAGGCAGAGAGCCTTTATTTGCTGATTTAGGAAAAACTGTTGTTTGCCTTAGGGGGTAAAGGATTAAATAGCTGTCTGTTGCTGAAATCATTATCTTTGTGAACAGCTTAAGTTTTATAGACAGATGTAACAATGACAAAGTCCACTATTTGTCTGTAGATTACAGTCAAACCTCTGAAAAGCAGCCACTCTGGGGACGAGACAACTGGTTGCTTCTTAGTGGTATAAAACAAAAAATCACCCTTGGGACGGCAAGAAGCTGACTGCGGCTGTTTAACAGAGGTGGCTGTGGAATAGAGGTTTTTATTACAGTGCATAGCTGACAATTTTTTCTGGGATTTTGGCTGCTGGCAGCCAAATAAAAGTTAGCTGCTTAAGGTGGTTCAACACAGTTTTAGATACCTGTGTTTCATTCACCTTTTTCTCTAAATCCTTGATCCCTTGGTCGCCAAAAATGGTAACAAGCAAGTTAACAACACAAACTTAATTAAGCTGACATATGTGCTGTTACCATGGCAACATTAATAAATATAAACGGGCCTTTAAAATCGCTTTTGTAGAAAATGTAGTCATTAGATTTTCTGTATAATTTGCATGCAGCAAGCCTGTAACGATACTCGCAAGTTAACACCATTTTGATAATAATTTAACAGAGAGATCTGCAATTATCCTTTGTTGAAGGTTGAAAGGAATATCTAGAATTTCCTTTGTTAAAGTTCACTTTTTTTTTCAATACTCTAGTTACTTATTTCCTAAAGTATTTTCGAGCCAAATTTCGTGAAATTTTAATGAGTGGTTCTCGAGAAAAAGGCGTATTTCTGAGAAAGCAATTTTTCATTCAATCGCAATTTTTTTACTTACTACGCATGCACTACATTTAACTGGGTTCTTTCGGTAACAACGAAAAAGCTAAGAATTGCTGGGTTCTTTGCATTGTTACCTTTTCTAACATATCTTTGTAATAAAAGCTTAAAACCATCAATACACTGCATTCAATTATAAAGAAAAATAGCACAGATAATGCGGGCATTGGGCAAATTAAGTGATCGCTCTATTGACAGCATGTTTGTTTTTTGCAATCCTTGTGCATGTGCTGAATTGCATCAGCAAAAGCGTGTACGCAAACTGTTCGGCCACCTTAATAGGGGGCCGCTTAATAGAGGTTTGGCAGTATTTTGATTTCCTTCCTTTATTGTCAACATTTTGCATGACGGCTCCAGTTTCGGTAGTCACAAGTTTAATAGCACATTTGCCTTCAAAATTCGTGCTAAAATCTCATTTTACTGGTATAAAGGCTAATTTTTAAAAGTGCACTTGTGTTACATCTAGTATTCTAAGCTGGAAGCACAAATATCAGCTAGCATTTGCACTCACGTGCCGGTTTATCAATGGGTTATAGTAAAGAAACTCTGTGCGACTGGCAGCTGATTTGAATATTTCTGCTGATGATTCTGTTCCTTGGTTCTGGCTTACTCTTATAGATCTTGGCTTCAGAGTACTCTTCCATCTTTTCAATTTTGAGCTTCGTTGAACACTGAACTATTTTTGGCCACTAGCACTAAGTAATTAAAATCAACAAAATTTGTTTAATGTACTCAAAATATAACCAATGAAATATAGCTGTTCCCACAGTTAAAATCCCAAAGCCAAGGTGATTTAAAGTTGTGGTCGTGAACAGAATGATCTAAAAAGCAAATCAGCTTGTTTACACGTGCTAATTTGTTTTCGTCCGGCCAAAATATCACTCTAGTCTGCGTTGGGACTGCATTCCCTTTTTTGTCAAATGCAATCAGAGTGAAAAACCAGTTCAAAGAAGACTCCAAAACGTCGAAAACAACAAAAGAAGCCACAAAAGAGAACAAGAATGATGTTGCAGATGGACACGAAATGTACAGCACATGGTTTGGCGATGATGTCATTCGTTTTCGCCCCTGCTACAGGGCGGCCAAATCAGTGTCCCAAGATCCAAGATCCACTGTCCCATGAAACTTGACTCAAGTCTGCATTAGGACTGCATTCTATGTAGCTAATTATGTAGCATATGAGAGCTACATAATTAGCCACTGACCAGTGAGTTTTACAATATTGCAAATGTGGCCCATACAATCAATTATCAATAGTATCTGTAAAACATATCTAGTGAGACAATCTCAGATAGTGCAGAGTGTAATTTACGGCTCTGATACAGTAGTCACATAGGTCCCCCACCCTTGCCATTCTCTCCCTTGGTAGTCTGCTAATATGAACGAAATATGAGCGGACAAAAACTTGATGAGACACAGTGTGTATGTTTCATGTTTGTGTTTTCTTTCAAGGCCCAAAAATAACTTACAACTACGGTTTGTCAAGATGGGTTTGAAAGTCATTGTAGCAAATGTGACAATTGTACTTTTCATGCCGTTTGTAACTTGATACTGTTGTTTTCCTCGCCAATGTGTCACTAGGTACCTTTGTTTCCATGAAACCATAAGAAAGATGTGTATTGTTTTTACTCACTGCTGGAGATAAATGGAAAATAAAAGTTAAATATCTGCTGAAAGGTCGAAGAGGAAAGATTCTGTTTTATTCGAAACGCAAATTTTCATTTCACAGAGAGAGAAGAACTAATCTAATTATCAAATAGTCATGTCGAGTCACAGAAGAGTGCGTTCTTATTCTGTTGCCAGCCGAGTTGGCGTAAACAATAAAACCGCATCAAAGTAATACACAATGCTATCCAGTAATAGCATTGAGGAGCATTTCAACGAGAAGTATTGAAGGTAAAGATCTTTACTTGACCGAAATTATATCCCACATAGGTGAGTGAGTCACCTCATCGACTGATGAAATTAATTGGAGGTTTCAGTAAGTACCACGGAGTCTGCGACAATAATAACAAAGTTTCTTTTGTCACAAATTTACTTGTTTTGCATGCAACTAACAGGGGAAAGTTTCGGCTGAATATGAACTTTTGGCTCTCTTTCATAGAAGAGGAAACAATCAAGCAGCTATGGAGAAGCAATATGTTCCCATTCTCAATTTCAACCCTGGCAAAGAAACAGCAGACGACATTTCTGAAAACAGCAGACAAAGCAGCAGACAACATTTCTTGAATCGAGCTAGGGAAGATTCCAGAAGATACGCAGTCACAGTAGCGTTCTTTTCACTAAAAAAGGAGAAATGACGTTACCTGAAATATTACTGCTATCCCCAGCCAAAATGAGGGTGCGATGTCACTCATTTACAAAAAATAAAAAAAAGCGAGCATCTGATCTTGAGAATGGAGTTTATCACACTAGCAATGCTAGAACGCATGCGGCTTACATGTTATGTTCTACCACAAGGGAAGGCATGCAACATTCGTGGGTAGTCCCGTATGAAATGTATCTTTCAGCTAACATATAGTCGACTTTGACACTAACTAATCTGCGCATGCATTTGGAGCAAATTGCTTTTGTTCTTAAGAGAATGGCACCACAAGGATAGCATGAGATTTGCAAAACCACATATATATTTTTGTCATGTTATCAAAAAAAGCAATGTAAATATGACAGGTTGTTATATTTCTCTATCTCTTGTTTAATGAGTGTGAAATAAAGAGGGATTGTCGCGAAGGTATGCGGTCGTTTCACCAACGAGTTGTTTCGCCAACAGCTCATTCGCCAATGTCTTAGGTTGATTTGCCAACGTCTTAAGTCCCTTTGCCAACGTCCTACTGGTCAATTCACCAACGCTGCTTTGACCTCTTTTCTTTATTGTCTAATCATTTGATGTTTTGTCAAACTCGAAACAAATCAAAGCTGGATAATGTGTAAATGTCCTACGCCATCAATCGTAAGTGTGAATCTGCTACACTACCCCTCCTGCTAAGAGAAAATGGTGCGTCTACAAACAGCTGATCTGAACTTTGGTATTCAACAGTCAGTTTTCACCGTGAAAATTACTGCGATGTAGTGCCCACGAGCTGGCTTGTGAAACTATTAAAAACATGCAAATTGATCTAAAGTACTTCAAGTGAAACTGGCAGTGACTGGCAGTGACCCAAGGATCAGGATGGCATTCCAAACATCAATAAGCAGCTTTTTTTTTCGGTAGTACTGGATATCTGATGTTGGCAAATTGACCAGTAGGATGTTGGCAAAGTGACTTAGGAGGTTGGCAAATTGATGTTAGACATTGGCGAACAAATCGTTGGCAAAACAACTTGTTGGCGAAACAACTCGTTGGCGAAACAACTGCAATTCGTTGCGAATAATATACTATCCATCATGGTGGGCGGACAAGAACATGGTGAACGTGATAACAGCTGAGGGGACTGGGCATGTGGTGGGGCCGTATGGAGACCTGGCACTAGATAAACAACATGTCTGCTTGTCCATCGATCACTGAATTTGATGTCACTTTGGATGAATTTTGAGGTGAAGTAGGCCTTCAAAATGACCTTAAGAATTTTACTTTCGTCCAAGTTTACGCTGACTAGTGGTCCAACTTTGGTACCTGCCTTGCTGGCACAGTGACGTGACAAAGCTTAAGTTAGCGAGTTCGTGTCATTGAAAACGATCAAAGGATTCAAATTCTCTATGTTCTTTGCCATGATAGACGGACTAACATATTAACAACAGTGAATTTTATAGAGGAGTAATGCGTCAACGTGACCGCGATTGTTCACAAGAGAACAGTACATTGATGGCCCGATACTGGTCAGCGCACTGCACTGTGATATTTCACATACAGAATTATCCCTCTGGTAAGGAATTTTCGTTCTGGTCTTGAAAATGCTGCAAAGTTTCATCCTTTGTTTTAAAGAAATAACACTCAAGACATTGTGAAAAGACGCTCGAATTTTCGGGCAAATTTTCTCTGAAAGTTCATGGAGACAAAGAATGAAATTCGCGCATTTCGCTCTCATTACTTTTGCACAATACTGTACTTCAAGCTTTTCTGCTTCAATAACTAGAACTAGAACACACAGTAGCAAAATGTGATTAAGATCGGACAATATGTTTTGTTCAGTTTCACCGTTGAAGGCTACATGTAAATTGAACATTAACAGAAATGCGATTTCAGATAAAGTTCTATGACAAGCTTTTTTTAGAGATCTTACACAATTTAGAGACCTGTCACAGACTGAAAGGTATTTAGAAATCATTTGTAGAAGCACATAGTTATCCCAAGGAATTTTTCTCGTACAGAACTTTTATCTCCTACGGACCTTTTTTGTGAGAAGGATGAAATATTCAGTAGTCATGAAACAAAAAAACAAAATGAAAGTTGTGGCTTTATCATGTCCGCAATGCCGGTACTCATCGTAAGTTGTACAAAAAGCTTTTTAATAGGAATCAGAGATGAGAAAATATTTTCAAGAGTAAGATGTAATTCCTAGAACACTGTGTAGATATCCGGCAGCAGGTAAGTGTTTTCAAAAGCTAGATACTGACAGTCTGGAATTATTATAGAATTTCCACAGAATAGTAAATCTTTGTTTAGGAATGTTGAACGATTTTAGGTATTATTTTGGCTCTGTAGTTGACGAAATTTTTGAGCTTGGGCATACTATAAAATCTTGATGTTTCAACACTGAAAATGTTGTACTGTGGCCTTTTATTCCAGAGCATGATATTCTCAGTTATTTTAAGGACTATTAAAGCAGTATTATCAGTTTAAGATAAGCTATTAGAAGGAAAGTAATAGGCTGAGGTCATTCTGCTCACTTTTTGAGTGTCCTTTATTAGTTACATTTTAACTTGGAAATAATAATATGGTGTCTTCATGTTATTAAACTTCACATCTCCTTTTTCAAACAGAGAAAAAAGCCCAGTAACAAGACAAAAATTTGCAGTTGGTATTATGAATCGGGTGATTGTGAGCTGTTGTTAACAAGATTCTAAAGTGTTAGCCAGAAAAAAATTCTTAACCCTAGTTATTTGAAATGAGTTTTCATTTGGGAGGAACAAATTATTCGGTAGACTTTGGACTTTACCACCGATTAACTTTCTTGTTCGTGGGCAGATTTTCGTCATGTGCAAGCAAGGGGCTCAAATTTCATTCATGACCAAACTACTTTACTACTAGCAAAGCCCCGTGTGGTGGTCTATTTTCTATGCTTCTGACGACGAAAAAGCAAATTATTGAACAAGTTCAATCGCTGCTAGGTTACCTTGGGAGGAATAAGAGTATTTTCATTGACAAAGAAACAAGTAGCAAACAGGTGAAATACTGACAGGCGTCTTCCAGAAGTTGTTTTTATTGCTTGGTGTGAATTTTTCAGTTTATAATAATTTTCATCTGATTTGGAACAGAACCTATCGGTTTGGGGTTTGCTCTGAATTTGATACTGGGTTCATGATCAGTGTAATGTGTATGGAAAGATAGAAACCAACCACAGAATGAAAACTGCATGTTTGGATGTCACAGAGTCCCAAATATGCTAACGTGTGTGTGAATTAGCGAAATGTTATGTTTTGGCGTCTTGTTCGTTGATTTTTGTGTGGCAAAAGTGAAAGAAACAACAAAATCTCGACTTCTGAAGAGCAATACCTTCGAACAATATGGAAACAGAACGGTTCTGTGACAAAAGCGACCTTTGTGCGTCTAGTTGTTTGTTTTGAATGTTATGCAAATATAAGGCATCACGATGCATTACTGCATTGCTATTTTGCTTTTTAACCCTTAACTCCCCAAGAGTGCCAATCCGCCATATGGAAAACGATGGCAACGTGCGCAGAAGTCTGGGTAAATCGACCAACCAATTTAAACATTGCTCATGTCAAGTTGCAAAATGTAAATTAATTTTTGCACGGAAACAATGCCCTGTAAGTGTGTTGTGGGGGGCTGTGGTCATAAAAAATGGTTGCACAAGACTCAAATTCCACGGCTTCCCAAGGGATGATAAAATAAAATGAAAATGGATATCTGTGATCAGTTTAAGAACGAAAGATAACGAGTGGGATGCAAGCCATCGCGTATGCAGTGCGCATTTTCATGGTGGACACCTTTACGGATCCAAAAATATCCCGGTTATGTTCCCTAGAAGGGACCTGAAAACTGGCAAAGTTGTGTGGCCAATAGACATTTCCCACCTGTTGGTGGGAAAAACATGGGAGGAAGATCAGAGAAATAGTGCGGTGAGTCTGCATGTACCAAAAGTTATCGAAGCGAGAGATGAAATACAAATGGCTCCCGAGTCACGAGAATCTCGGCAAACACCTGCTGTGTTTATGTTGGAAGACGTCGTTAGAAAGGAATGTGAATGACAGCAGGAAATCGATTGGCTTCAGGAACGTATAAGAAAGTTAGAAGAACAAAGAGTGGTGGAGAGGTTTAGAGTTCGTCGATTTATGGCTTCTGACTTGGACATAACATTTTATACCGGACTCCCTGTTTACCAGACCTTTCTTTGTATAATTTCCTAAAACCAAGACTGGGCTTCTCACTAAATTACTACAATGGATATTCAAATGTTTCTAAACACCCTTCCTATGTTGTATCCTGAGGAAGGCCTTGAAAGCTATGCGACATTGATGAGTTGTTTTTGACGATGGCAAGGTCGCGTCTGGAATTACTGGAGAAAGATTTGGCTGATCGTTTCAACATTGCTCAGCAGGAGGTGTCAGAAATTTTTGCAACCTGGATTGATCGCATGTGTGATTGTCTTGGGCAACTTAGCTTTACTACAGAACGGGAGATTATGAAAAGAAATTTACCTAAATGCTTTAACCTGATTATGAAGATGTCTATTTAATTATTGATTGTACAGAACTATACATTGAGAAGCCATCGCAAGTGATTGAACAATGTGCCACATGGTCCAAGTACAAGGGCCACAACACTGGAAAAGGTTTGATTGCCCTGTCACCACTAATGTTGCCAGTCTTTGCATCAGATATATATCCGGGCAGTAAGTCTGATGAGGAAATTTTGTCACAAAGTGGAATCTTGTCCTTTTGCACAACAAGGAGACAGGTGGCTTGCTGACAAAGGCTTCATTGTACAGCACATCCTGGATAACTGGGGGGTCAGAGTAGAAACACCAGCAAAGTTAGAAGGAAAGAAACAGTTTTCTGTGGAAGAGGATATTCACAATCGGAAAAACTCTCAAGTGAGAGTCCATGTGGAAAGAGGGGATCAGATGAGTTTAGGTGTTTAGAATCTTGCGAGGGAATATCCCTCTTCGCTATTTGCACCTACTATCTAAATTGTGGAAGGTGTGTTGCTGGCTCACTGCTTTCTTATCACCTCTCATTAGAGTTGTTGGGGAATTAATGGATGAAATGAAAGAAGAGTAAATGTTGTTACCTTAAAGTACTGTACATTTTGCAAAAAAAACCCACTGAATTCTAAATATAATAATTCAGATTTAGATAAAGCTTTCTCAGTAAGCAATAATTCACACATGGTTAATATGCAAAGGCATCAATGCATTATATATATTATATACAGCATTTTCTTGATTAGATGCTTTGAGCATCTACTTAAAGCTAAGGCCTTGTAGACCCTGTGTTCATTTGAACCTGGCATTTATTTGGGGCCAGCATTGATTAAACAAGGGTACTTTCATTATTTTTTAAATCAGCTTCATTTCTCACCGATTTTACATAAATTTGACTGTATTTAAGACAAAATGTAACAATTTTTCACCAAACAAAGCCACCATGTCAGCAACAGAATCCCTTGTTTAATTCATATGGACACAATCTTGTTAATGAATGTTTCTACCTAAATTGATGAAATTCAATAGTGTAAGACCAAAGTCAAATAAATTCCAAACCTCAAATAATTCTGGTGGGATCTCAATTGATTAAATGCTGGGGTGTTTATTTAAAAAGGCCCAGAGTTCACTTTACAGAGAAAATACATGTACAGTACTTCAGAGATTTCTTTACAAAGGAAAGTTCATTAATTAAGCTGAGGGAATGGGCAAGATGCCAGAGATGGCTTATAAGCTGATCATAAACAAAATCTCCCTTCCCCTACACCTCTTTTGGGTAGCAAATGAAATTTTCCCCAAGTGTACTGCTGTATTTGTTATAACAATGAGTTTTTTTGTCAATCAGTTTCACTGAATTTGCAAATACATCTTCAAAAATCCAAAAACTGGACAGCAGGTCAATATTGAATTAAAGTGAGTACTGTATTTAAATCACACTGTCTTGAGAGCAAAATTGTACACAAGGGTGTCGTGGTGAATTTTTTACCTAGGCTAAAACTTCAGCCCAGTTGTACCAGGATAAGATTTCAGCTCAACTTTCAGAACAAATTTTCTTTAACAGACAGAAGAGGGTTTTTGCATTTGATGTATTAACCACCCTGGGCTGAAATTTCCATCTCTGTTTCACTAACTGTGCTGGAAATTTCAGCCCAGGCTGAACGGTTGAGTCCCATGTAATTGTATTCAAATCTCAACCCAAGCCAAAAAGCAAAATTGGGCATCCACACAGATGGTTTTTTCAGTGAATCAAAATGGTGGCTTCAAAAAGGTGTCTGACTGGAACTGGAATTTTAACCTGGGCTGAAATCTGCCATGTAATTGCATCAATTGAAACGGAAATCTCAGCCAGACACCTGTGTTGAAATTTCAGCCTGGGCTAAAATTTGCCAACATTTTAATATATTTCAGCCTCTGTAAGTAAGAATGGCCAAACCTTGATGTGACAGCTAATGCAAGCAGACTTTTTATTCACATTCTCTGTGCTGAATCTAACATCTAGAATTGTGGAATGTTGTGAAGTGCAACTTGTAATCAAATGACAATTTTCTCTGTTGTACATAAATTTATCGATAATGAATAAATATGTAAATATAAATCAATAAATTACTGCTCTGTTGTACACATGATACAAATTATCTCAATTAAATAATGGGGTCTCGCTGACCACACGTGTTTACCAGAGAAATTGTGCTAATTACAATAAATATTTGATGTTTACCTTAAAAATGGCCTGGAAGTAATTTTTCTAGAACATCAACCTTGACCATATTTTTGTGAATTGCCTAATTAAAAATAAATCATTGCACTCACACAAAACAGACCTGTTATACTTTAACACTGTACACTCTAGGAAACAAACTTTACTTCACAGCAGCTTTTTGCAAAAGCAGTTGCCCATTGTCTAAAGGCTAACAAGTTCTCAAATTCTGGGACTCGGCCTTCCAACACTTTAAGTTTGCCATTATGGTTGTCATGGCAAATATTTGTTAAGGACTTGTCGTCACGAACTGCACTACAGACTTGGAGAAAACAATTAACAAAACTAATATATTTCTGTATTAAGAAGTACCTAGATTTATTTGATTTGAGAACAAAAGATTGTAGTATGCAGGCATTGCTGTTAGCACACTCATGTTGTAGCTGCACCTGGCACTCATGAGCTCCAGTGACTGCATTCAGTGGCTCAGTACATCCTTTAACATGTGTCTTTACTTCCAGTAAACACAATCTAGATAGAACAATTCTGATGCCCCAAACTGTCTGTCAGACTCAAGAAGGAACATCCCACATTCTTTCATCTCAGCACCACTATCAGTCCTGAAACACTCAACAGCAGAAGGTTCGAACTTGATCCATCTTTGAAAATTTCTGATGTTCTTAGGTAGTTCTTTTTTGCTCACAATACAGTTCCATGTTTCTACAAACTGTTCTCTTCCCTGTAGCGCAATCAAAGCCGGTGCTTTTGAAAATGTCACTTTTCTGATTCGCTTGCGAAACCAGCCCTCAGATCTCTGCAGTGGGGACGCAATAGGAGTGGGCATGTTCTCTTTATCAGATGACACTTTTGGTGGCCCAGCACTACAGCTTTCTTCAGGATGGTTTGACAGGAACTTGCAAACAAAGTGTTGGTAATTAGATTTTAAAAGTTCTTCGCACAGTGTATCAACACGCTTTTGGTCTACTGCAGGTTCACCCTTGGGTCTTGAGTTGTAGTTACAATTTATTTCTGAGGGTAGTTTGCGTTTTCTGCCCCCAAATTATCTCCAGTGAGGATGTGCTTCTCAAATACAATTTCATGTAATGGATTCTGTTTCATTGCTTCTTTTTCTGGGTCTTGTTGAGCTTTTATCGTCGGCAGCCCCCACTGCTTGCGTACATCCATGCAGCTGATTGGCTTTGGCAGTTCTGTGACCCCAGACATTTTAGCTTCGACAGTAGCTGCTGGTTTCACCCCATGGCGAGTTCGCCCCCAC
>Ga0126338_10000656_pt1 | contig 19793 bp, 7 predicted proteins | sample OrbCmetagenome_2_FD_92529 | JGI IMG/M metagenome (GOLD analysis project Ga0126338, IMG submission 92529) | Coral microbial communities from Petempiche,Puerto Morelos, Mexico - Orbicella C C metagenome | ecosystem: Host-associated > Invertebrates > Cnidaria > Coral | place: Petempiche,Puerto... | reverse complement strand
TCTGCGTCTACAGCTGTCCTTTTAAAATGCGATGAATAAAATACGTTTTATGCCAAAAGCCATTCAAGTAAATTACGAGAAGATACTCTCTTAAGTTGCGAAAACTAAAAGGTCGGGAAAAAAAAAAACGAGTATAAGCGGACAAAAGACTCGTATCTACTCACGTTTTCTAGACACCGTGAAAACAAGCCTTTTGAGGTCGGCGCCCAGCCTAGACGACTTCGCGCCAAATGTACAACGTCAAATGGAAATGAAACTTCACTTCCGGGCGCCGTCGCCGTCCTTAAAACTCTCGGTGCTAAAGGTCCCTAATGCCACAAAGACGGCACGCATCTGAATAATTGGAATTCTCTGCGGGCTTTGCCGCTTTTTTTGGAGTCAGAGAAGAGTTCTTCCGTCCCGCATTCATTCGACTCAACTTATTAAACCTTCAAAATGTTTCGAAACTCACAGCACAGTAACATGTATTCATATCATCAACCCTGATTTGATAGGTTTTTTCTCAGGGGAGGAGATTGTTAATTGATTTGATTAACGGAGACGCCAAACTGGCGGCCGCGCCCCTTGAACACGAGACAGAGTGAAGCTTTTACAGTCTCCCTATTTTTTCCGTCAGCCGTGCCCTCCACCACCCCTACCCACGGGCATTTTGTACTCTCTCCAGTTTCGCTCGCGTCAAGAGACCAAGATGGCGGCCCGTCGAGCTCAAAGATCGACATCTACGATCTCACGGAAAAATAGGGGACTGTGAACAGTCTACCGGGAAGCTTAAGGGCCCATTAACCGATTTATGCGCGCGCTCGTGCGCGTTGCTAAGGAGGTGAAATTTCACTTCCGGTTACTTACATCAGCCTGAGCGCAGAAAATAAAAATAACTCGATAACTTCCAAATTCGCTCACATCTTAGATGTTTCTCTTTGTGTTTCACAAAATGTAAAGTAAAAAAAGGACAAGCGAAGACAAAATAAGACAAAGACAGAAAAACAAGAGCAATAGAAAGAGAAAAACTAACTCCGTGTGGCTTTGTTTGATCTTACCGAAGTGTGCTGATAGTGGAAACTGCGCACGCACTGATAGGGTAACTTCCAATATATATCGAGCGCACTTCTGGTTTCTTTAAATGCTAAAGGAAACGCGGTTTTTCCTTAAATCCTGCCTTTTTTTGACGGATTTCGATTAAAGCCAACGTTGGAAACATAGCCATGCATTCCTTTTTCAAAATCATGCTTTCTTCATAAAATTACGAACTTTTTAATATTTTGAAATTCTCTCAAAATCTGACCTTTTAGAAATGAAACAAAATCTATGCATAGCGTAATGAGGATTTAAATTAAAATATTAAATCGATGAAAAAAATTCCGATAAAGTAATTTGTCTGGGAGCCTTTGCGTTTTTTCAGTATCAGTCACATGACCATGGGCGTGGCCTGATGACGTCATCACTAGTGTTGCTGATCATGAAAAAGTTTAAACACATGAAAATAACTCTGAAGTAACTTAAAATGACGAGGTTATATGAGAATAAATTTTCCTTAGCAACGGCTCAAAAAGATCGGTCAATGGGCCCTTAATTTTGACAACTTCACTGGATTGAGATTTGCAAAGAAACAATTCAACCGAGAGACTAAATTTCGCTGTTCAGATCTGAGTTCTTAAGCGTCTGGACTACTGTCACTTACTACAACCAAGCAAGGGTCGGACCATTAGAAAAGTGGAGTGGGGGGGGGGGGGGGGGGAAAAAAACAAAAAAAAATTCATGCAGGGAAAATGCCAGGAATTCCTGGAAAGAAGGTAAAGAAAAAAAATTCATGCAGAAGGAAGGTCCAGTTGTGACTTTTATTTAATATATAAAATTTGCCAGTGTCTATTAAAATTAATTCTTATTCAAAATATTCTTGGGGCCTTACCCCAGGCCCTGCTATATTATTATTAGTGTATGTAATAGGACTACATGCTGTCCAATTTGGAAATAATTGGATGACAAAAATTCTGAGGACAGCCAAAATTGGACTCGGACTACGGCCTCGTCCAATTTGGCAGTCCGAGGAATTTTTTGAATCCAATTATTTCCAAATTGGACAAGCATTTAGTCCTATTTCCTATTAATTATATAGGATTCAAAAACAGATGAACAAGGCAAATATTTTATCGTCTAAAGTACAGTATTTCTCACTTCGCTTTGCTCAGCACGTCACAGATCAAACACTTTAACACAGATTTTTTGCTTGTTTGAGTGTTCTTGTTCTGATTATTCTCCCTCATGCATCTCGAGTAAATCAGTAGCATCTATCTCTGGAAACCTAGCTGAAGACTCCATATGAAAGTTTAGACGTCAAAAAGGTGGAGAGAAAAGTCGGGAAATTCCGCCATTATCAAAAGATAAGAAAACTTACCGAGCTACAATCACTCGGTGACGTTTGATGGCAGTGATAATAGCTGCAACCTGATTGGCCAATACTCGGTTCTTTTATTTATCTTGACATTTCATTGGTTGATGGAAAGTATCCAGATTTTTGTCAAAATGGACAGTTTGTTCAAAGCTAAACTAAACGTTCGAGCAAAAACTATCCAGTTTATTTTAAATTTGGACAGGTTGCGAAAAATTAATAAAAAATAGGTCTGTTGGCAATATTGGATTTCGATGGAGCTATATAATTAATAAATAAAGACGTCTAACAGTGTAATGAAATGTTTTCCTCACACTGCATGAAATGACAAATATAAGGTGACATAAATTAATTCATACTACAATAGCCAGAAATGTCATTCAGAAATCAACAATATTACCAGGCACAATATGATAAACAAAAATCACTTTCTTCTTATTGAAAGGAGACAATTAGAACCTTGTTTTTGTTTTAAATTGCAGCTAGTGTACCTACAACATACACTGATCGTGAGTGGTAAACGGAATGGTACTCGACCAAAATACATATTTCACTTTTACTAAACAGGTACCTTCTTTTTGGATTGACATTTTGGAGTGGAGGGCACTACAGAGGGGCTGTTTTGGTGAATGGAGTATGGCATCATTATGATGGGCTGTGGGAGAGGAATTCCAGAGGGCAAGGACTGGAAAAATGCACAGGGAAGCCGGCCACTCCAAGTGGCTTCCTCCTATCTCACTGTGTGTACATTTTCGAAAAAATTTTGCATTGAAAAGTGGCATGTATCCTTTGATCTGTTGTGAGTGTAGAATAATTTATAAAGCACAAAATCATAGATAATGAATCAAGATTTCACTATTCCAAGAAAAGCACTATTTGTCAGAAAAAAAAAAATTCGTGCAGAGGGTTTAACCTGAAAAAAAATTCCCCAGTGTACAAGCAGAGCCAAACGAAAAAAGAATCGTACAAACTTAAAATTCCCCCCCCCCCCCGCCCCCATCACTTTTCTAATGGTCCATCCCCAACAAGACAAAGCTAAATTAGCTTTGTTCTCTCCTAGTTAAGCTGAGAATTTTTCCCGGAAAAGCAATTCTGCATAGCTACAACTCGCCGAGGTTTTGCCTATGCGGAATGATTAATTGTAACTAAAAATACCAATGCAATTCTTGACTGGAAGAGATTGCGCCTATCCATGTTTCAAAAGGATACGAAGCCCGTACTTTGTACACTTTGTACCCGTTTTAAGAAGTCGTTTAAGGAGTTTCGGTAATTTTCTCTAAATGATTATGTCATAGTACACTGAACATATTTTACTGCGTCACACTGCTCTTAACTTTAGGTAAATGTTGCCCTGACTTTTCCTAGCCTGTGTTACAATCGCCCACCCCGAAAGAATCAATCTCCCGATTTTTTTCTTTCGGAGATCGAGTGCGGCACAAGGCAACTTTATTCTCCAAATCCGAAATCCGGTCCATTTCCTTCTCATTGTCGTGTTCCAAATAGCACTAAGAGAACGAGACGGAGAGTAGAACAACAGCGACACCGCAACCTTCGTAAACGTGTTAAGGTATCAGTAATAAAAAAACCTCCACCAAAAAATATTATATCTGCCGCTAGTTACTGCGCGAGAAACAATTTTTGCATATTAATTACTTAATTGAGAGTTGGCAAGTTCTGTCAAATGAATTAATTATTGAGGCAAGAAATCACATGACATCAAGCTCATGCTGAGTTGACGCGCGATTTGCGCGCCATAATCAGTGCCAAATGTCTTCGAAGAAGGAAAAACGATCTTTCCCGTTTTCAACGGGTAAAGGTAGGCCAAAGAAGGCGAAAAACACTTTCGACAAAGAGTGGACCGCTAAATTGGCGTAAAGCGACAAAGGGTCGTGTTACAACCAAGAAAAATTGCTCGATGAACTCGACAACGATCGCGATCACGAAGCCAGCGAGCAAGCCGAAATGAGCGCAAGCCGCGCTAAAATACTGTTGCAAGAAACTGCCGAAGCAGAGGAGATTGACGAAGAGAAGTGGACGAAGTTGAAAGGCAGATCGATTGTTTCGGGTGGAAGGCTGCAAGAACGTCTCGGGGATGCGGTTTCATGTCGCTTTTGCCAAGGAGATTAGTTAACCGATACGTAAAATTTGAACGCTAATATAGTAAATCAAACGGATGATTTCACGTTTACTAACCTTGGAATTCTGACTTCACTCATGAAAAAGCGGTTTATTCGTCGCGAGAAATCTGTGCCTGTTCCATGTTAACTGTCACAGTCCTATTGTTATACAGAAAGTTGATTCCTCTGCGGTGTCTCCCTTGGTGTGATAATCTCACAACGCTTGGATGCCGCCGAATTTTATTTTTTCTCTGTTTCTCGAAAGTAAAAAATAGGCGAGCTGTATGTGTATTTTGAGTTCCAGGTCGCAGCCCCTGGACCAAATTGGCTGAAATTCGGAGAGAATGTTGTCAGAACGTTGGCCGACGAAACCGTCTGCGAATTCTGATTATTCTTTTCATTAAAAAGTTATGCCTTTTTTTCGCGGGCAGTCCTATTTTTTTCCCTTTTCTAACTTTATCCTCTTGTAAAATAATAATAAACGCATGTGCCAAAAATTCGAGACACGGTTTTTGAGGTCAATGTGTGAAGAAACGGATGCCATGTTAATCGTTTTCTCCGACCTAAATTTAGCGGGCGTATACCTTGATTTATGGGTTCGTGTAGCTTTGTAAACATATTCACGTTTTCGAAACACGGTAAATTTTTAACGTTTTAAACAGGTCGGGTCATGATCTGTAGTAATTAAGCTTGCAATAAATATACGGTTTATATGGGTTTTTGTTAAAACCACGAACGCTAGAGCAGACCGCGCGCGGATGGTCAAATGGCTTATACTGATACCTTAATACGAAAAGTTTCGGAGATCAGTGGACTTATCTAGATGATTACATGGACGTACTAATGTACTGCTGGAGTGAAAACTTTGAAAGGACTTTAAGGCGGGGGTACACATGAATTTAAGTGAAATTTTAGGAAGTTTAAAGAGGGATTAAAAGAATAAAAAGGGGTTTGGAACACCACCAGACAGTTGATTGCCCCCAAAAGGGCACCCCGGGTTGGTGGGCAACTGTTTGGTGTACGTCTACCAATTTCTAACTTCAAATTCTAATTTTAAAACATCAAATCTTCAAAATTTCCTATTTCCATAAATTTTACTAATCCTTTGAGAAAAACTATTTGTCCCCAAATATACCCAAAAATCACCAAAAAATTTACAAACAGCCCAAAACGTAGCTATGTGAAATAAACAGAGATTTTTCACTGCTTGAAACGTGAACGAGATATTTGCATTCAAACCATAATACCCAGCAAAAATATGGCCTTCATGTTAACCCCGCCTTTCATAACAGCAATTCAAGAAAAGAGTGCCTTTTAACAATGCATCAAGTTTGGTTATACCAACCAATCCATCCCCGAACTACACACAACTTGCTTCATTATTTGCACCTGCCCCAAAGGTGAAATCCAACACAATCTTTCATCTCTTGTCGCCTGTCGAGTTGCTTCCTTCGACTAAATTTGATCACAGCCTTGAAATATGATCAATTTTCGGAAATAGGTAAAGTGCAAAGCCTCAGGTGTGTCCGGCCATGAAGTGAAGTCATCCAGACGTACTTTAATTTAAAAATCAGTCTGACCCGGAAATGGCCAGCATTTCCTCCTGCAGATTTACGTCAGACCTGACTTCGTTACATCACGACACAACTGATTGTGGAAGTATTTGAAAAAAACCCGCAACAAACCATCAGATGCCTCATCAAATGGGTCTTGAGGGATTTTCTTTGATACAAAACCTCGATTTAAATCAATTAAGAAAACTTACACTTATTTGAACTATTTGACGTCAGTTGAGTTGTCAAACTGCAATCATGTTGTTTTAGCAGTTAAGTTAATTGCGTTCGACAGAATGCAGTTCTAATCGTGTAATGCATAAAAATTCGAGATCTGCGAATCTATCTATCTATCTATCGGGGAAGACCAATTTGCCCCCCCCCCCCCAAAAAAAAACAAATTCTTCAGGGGCGAATGATGTCATCTCCATGTTCGTCCATGTGCTTTCTTTCGAGTGTTGCGCAATATTGCGGACTTTCGAGTGTCGAGGAAGCTTATTGTGGACTGTAGCGGATACTGAAGTTGTTTATTTAAAGTTCGAAGTAACTGTTAATGGCATTTCAAAACCTAGTAGACATGTCTTCACGAAATGTGTATGACTTTTCGATGCAGCTTATTGAAGACTGTAGCGGATAAGCTGTTTATGTAAAGTTCGAAGTGAGAGTTAATGCCGGGAGTTAATGGCATTTAAAAACCTTGCAGACATGTCTCCACGAAAGGTGTACGACTTTTCGTGCGAACAGAAAGCTGAAGTTTGGCTGCGTGTGTATACCCTCTTCTCTTCGACCGAAATCAATGTTGCTTTCTGCTGAATAAATCAAACTAGGTTTCACTTCGCTGGCCCAGATTTCTGTGCGCAAACTATGTAACGTACACCCAACGAAAGTGTTTAAATAGGATATGAGTTCAACTCCCACAAGGTTGCTTTGGTACACGAACATGTCCTCCGTTTCATTGTTTCGGAAGTGAAAATGCCTTCTAGCTGTTACCTCAAAGCCAAGGCGATTCCAAGTCGAGTTCGTAAACAAAATAATTGTCCTAGTTTTAGTACTAAAAGCACGTCGTCTCGCATACCGACGGAACAAACATGGGTGGTGTCGATTTACACGGTCAGTATAAAGGACGCACTGTGGACTGCGGACTGCTGACTGTGGACTGCGAACTGCAGACTAAGGACTACGGACTGGGTATAAAACACAGATTTATGTATAATATTACACAATACATGTATAACCGAGAACAAACCCTCTCGTATGCACGTGCTTTGCGATCAATTCATTTGTTTTCGCCCCTGCTGAAGGGAGACCAATTTCACGCCTACCTAACAGCTCAGGCACAAAATGCTGTCCCTAGAATTTTTGTTTTTTTTTAACATACCAAGCCTGCCAAAACTCGAACGCACTCTTTAATCTACGATTACTACTAGTAAATAATATCTAAGTTAACAAAAACTCGTAACCCAAGATTTGAAGAAAAACAGGAGCTCATTTAAGTATCGTAGTAACTAACCAACTCTCATAACAGAGGATGGCACATCAGTGACATTAGATAGTAAAGTGGTGCCTCGCCTAGCATTGAATTCTGTTTTCTATATATATCTCTTGAAAGGTACGTGTCTTTTAGTTAGCTTTGATCGAGAGCATGAAATATGAATAAAAGAAACAAACTATTACGAGTAAAATCTGTTTCAGAGCTACCCGACCCTTTAATTAAATCAAATTTTCACAGTTCAGAGTTCGTTTGCTTTAAAGATGATTTCCAGTCCGTACTGCGCACTCTCGAGAACTTGTTTACGGTTTTTGTTTTGTTTCCTGTAAGACATCACAAATTGTAAACATTTCGCAACTACTTACATGAAGTAAATTCAAAGTTGCATGTCAAGCACCATTATGGATGCGAAGCTAAATGCTTCGTTCTTTCTCATATCACTTGATGAAATAACTCTGTAGCTGTAAAAACCAATGAAGCTGTTAGAAAAAGAATTTGAAAGACCTCAAAGATGAGGTATATGGTTCGTAACGAATATTATTATATCTCTCAGTTAGTACGCGCGCTGTGACTGGTCAATTTAGCGGGCCGTATTCTACTGTACGGCCCGCTAAAATTTAGGACTGTTTTTGTTGTCAAAATGTTTTTTCGTGATTTATCGCCAAGTGTTCTTAACCTCTCTAGCAAAAAGGAAGTAAACTTTCTTTTACTTCTGAAATTGTGAATTACAACTTGCTAACGACTTAAGAGCTAGTCACTTAACGATTTCAAATTGACTTGTTTTGTTTTCGAGGAGCGTCAGATATTTGAAGCCGTAAATAGAAATCGTCCCCGAACCCGTCATACACACAGTAGAGATATAATATCTTACTAACCTCGTTTTCTCGGTCCGTACTGTAAATTACGGATCCTCGTTTTTCCCCTTCGAATTATGGCCCGCGCGCTTCGCGCTTGCGCCATAAATCGATGGGGAAAAAACTCGGTCGGTAACTTACAGTACAGCCCTCGAACTCAGTTAGTAAGAGGTTTACATTGATTCGCATTCCATCGAGTAAGAATTATGTTTATAAACATTAGGGGGCTGAGACTGCGCAGTACGGACTGGAAATCATTTTTAAGGTGGCCCAATAAGCTAAAACATGACGATGTTCAGGAAAAAAAGCAATGTTTTTGAAAATATAAGATTTAAAACCCTTGAACACTTGTAAAAAATCTTTTAAAACGATCTTGCTTAATTTGCCTCTTGATGAGTGTGAAATTCAAGTAAAGTACACAGTGGTATATATTTATTTTTTTTTACATAGCGACGGCACAGCAAAAATGCACGAGAGTTTGTACAAAAGCTGATAACACCTGCGCAACTCGGTAATTGGCTAATTGCGATTACTTGTGAAAAGCGTCCCCTGAATCACCATCACAGTCTCATTCATTTCCCTTATATAAAGGAATATTTCATACGAGTGCGATAATTTTTTAACGAAATAAAGCAAACATTACACTCCTCCAATATATGTAACCTGCAAACGCTTGCTGCCTTGTTAAATGCTTAATCTATAGCGTAAGAAACTTTAATTGATTTTTCTCAAATGTCTAGTTTTCTACCAACTGACCTCACGCCAGCCGCTCTACCCTGGAAAGTACTGAAGAAAAAATTCCTGAAACTTACAATGAACCAAAAAATCGTAACCTTTTAACGTCTGTCACGTGACACTAGGTAATTTGTCCACTGGGGTTGGTGCAAAATAAGGTTATTTCCAAATAAAGCCTGTAAAAAGCACTGAAAGCGGGATTTAACAGTCAAAACTTTGGTTCATTGCACAGATTGTTCCTTTTTACCCCCAAGAAACACCACCCTTCTGTCATCTTCCTACTCCACCACGTTATAATACTAGTAGTAATCAAACATTAGAGCAGTGCGTTCACGCGCGTATTTTGCATGTTTGGTCTACTTTCCGTACTTTCCGGACATTGGGAGTTCAGGCTCTCCCTGATCCGCCTCCTTGGTGCAGTGTACCCCATTACTCTAAAGTGTCCTCGTATGTAAGTTTCGCCTGCGGTTGACCCATGTCGTGCAGTGAAGTCGCGAATAATACTGTCTATTTCTTTTTGTCTATTTCACCTGTCATGGTGCTGAAGAGGCATAAATGTTCTAGGTCAAATAATCGAACTCGGCACATAATTGTCCAACGAGATAGACTATCTACCGATGGTCTACCTGAGCGTCCATTCTTTACTGTTTGACAAGGGACAGTTGTAACTTGCGATGGCCTTGAAGTACTGTTTCCAAAGGATAGGGTCTAAAAGTACTCACGAGTGACCACGAGTAAGGTTACATAATGTCAGTGATGTTATTAAAAGGTAAATTTTAAAGTCATTGTAAGGTCGTTTCATCAAATAATGACATATCCACCAAACTGGGACTATTTACTGGTGTAGTAATCAGAGATTACAGCAGTGGCTGTGCGTTCACAATTCGATTGTTCAGTTCCTTTACAAATATTGGCTGTTGAAATTATGTTCTTTGATGCTTATTACGTGACCTATTTCAAAAAAAAAAAATCCGAGAGTTTATGAAACGAAATGAGGCTCAAAACTTTTGCATGTTTTGTTTCATTGAATGACAGATAACGATCTGCACGTGAAGTTGAACTAGCAATGAATAGATTAAAAACTTGTAAAACTATAAACTTGTAACAAACTATAAACTTCCAGGAGAAGTATTTCTTTAAACTTTTTTTTCGAAACTGAACGTTCAATTTCAGAACGCCAACGCTTGTAACAAATATTTCTTGACATAGTTATTAGTCAAAGAGCGCATCGCCAAAAATTTTACTTTGCATTTGTATTTTTTTAAATTACTCGAATTTACGACGTCTTCTTCTCAAAAATGAAAAATGTTAAATTAGTAATGAATAAACCATTCTGACCACAAATCACGGCCCTTGGGTAAGCTACACAACTCGGAAGAAAGTTTGACTCCTGAACCATTTGCCGAGCTACAACTCGCAAAATTTATTTTTCAATTTATTTTCACATTTTGGGTTTCCCTTTCATTCCATGATATGCAATCTGCAATCTGCAATCTTTAGTCCACATGCCACGATTGTGAACACCTCCAAAGGAGTAGGGGAAAGACATGGAGGAGATGTACCTCTTCTAAACTGAGTCGCTAAAAATTATCGGACGTGTTCTAGTTAAACTAGTTGCGTTCACGTGGTGTAACGCAATCCTAGACCAGTGCGTTCGAAATTTTTTGGGACGACCGTGTTCACCGATTTGTCCTCCTTGTAGTTGTACTGTAGCAGGGGCAAATAACAACATGAGTGCGTGCACGCAGTCACGAGTTAAATCCGATGGCAGCGCGTATGAATAACGCAAAGCGCTAGCTACAGTTTGGCGCTGTGATTTTCGACTACAAGTAAATGAGCATGAATGTTTTGTAGCTCGGCGTTCAGAAAATGTATACATAGTGCACGCCTGAAGTTTCGAGCCTTACTTCGTTTGATAGAACCGCTCGGATTTTTCTTCGCTTTCACAGATGAAAAACGTAATATGATGAGCCTGAAAGAACATAAGCTCAACAGCCAATATTTGTAGAGAAACTGAATGGAATCATGAACGCACAGCCACTGCTGCAATCTTTGATTACTACACCAGTAAATAACTTCAGTTTGATGCATATGTCATAATCGTGATAAAATGATCTTACAATGACGTCATAATGACGTAATAATAACATTATTAACATTTTTTTGAAGTAATCTCACTCATGGTAGCCCGCGGTCACTCGTGGTCACTCGTGGTCATTCGTGGTCACTCGTGGTCACTCGTAAGTACTTTTAGACCCTATCGTTTCCAAAGTGCTGGAGGAACTTCTCAAGTAATTCAGAAAATACCTCTCCCAGATCTTTTGATTGGTTCACTTCAGTTTCGTCGGTAACTATGCTCACCAACTGATCTGATCTATTTTATTAACTAAAACTCGGTAACCCAGTTCATTGCTGCTGCTGGAAGATGAATAGCGGTCTCTGCGCAGATTCGTCGATTGATTACACCAGTACACCAATCGCATTTATATTGGATAAATATAACCCTGACATATAGTCCTAACATATTCCCCTCTACATACCACACAACTGCAAACCAACAAAATAAATTTCCAAATTTTGACCATCAATTTTGAATGCAAAAAAGCAATTTGTTCAATTAAATACACACGAATTTCTGGCTTATAACAAACTGATGGGATATCTGGACATTGTTCTGTGTGGTAAAAGCTAAACCACCCATCTTTAACTTCTGAAAGGGCAAACTGTGCCTTACCATAAGCACCTGGAGCTCGTTCAGTCCCTAGCATCTTGTCTAACTTACTGCTTACCTTTACGAACCACTGAAACCATTCTGCGTAACAAAGAGAGTCTTCCGAGACACTCATGTCTTCTATTATTGGAGGGAATGGAGGTCAAAACAAGAGGAAGAACATGTTTGTACTGTACGAATTACCACGTGGAAACTCTAGTGTGTGCTTTCAGCATATGAAGCCAAAAGATACAGACACATTCTCTTTCTGCATACGAAGCCAAAAGATACAAACACATTCTGATATGCAGTAGACAAATAACTTTTATTTGTTATGGCCGTGTGTGTCAACCTCGACGGCCATGTGGAATATACGCCGGTTATTTTCAGGCACTTGTGGGAAACATGTTTGGTTCACGATTGCCACCAGTAAATACTCTATGGTATAACTTACGAAAAATTTCACTTCAGACTAAAATTTTACATTTTTATTTACACAACGCGTGGAACACTTTACAAATAACTTTTCAAGTGTGGAAGGATTTTTCTGTCCAGTGGTTCACATACTAGTGTAATATATTTAACAGCTATTCCTCGAGCTTGTGCTGAGGAGATAACATAACGTAACACATTTAACGCTGATTTCTTTTTCCAATACCTACATTATTTGTTGTCTAGGTCTTGCTCCATTGGTTCACAATGTCTGGCTACATACTCTTCACAGAGCTTCTGAGCAGCTAGCCTCTTACCCCTCAAACGCCTCTTGGGCTTGACACCTTTAGTTTTCTGTTTCATTTCTTTGTCAGTTTGTTTGCTTTCGGAATGAGTTTCTTGATTTTCTTTCTTTGGAATGGGACTAGTGTTAAGATTGCCAACTATTGCACTTGACGACTCTGCGGAAAAAAAAATTCCATTGAATAAGCCCCAGCCACACAAGAACTCACCCGAGATCTGATTCTCACGGATTTGGTTGGATGAGGTTAAACCCAATTAAGCTGATGTCGGTAGTCAGAGGGGCCTTAATTCCAGCCTCATAATTAAGGTAACCATATCCTTCCAATCAATCAAAACTTTGAAGACGTGATTTCTCGGGCACCCGTAGGAAAGTCCGAGTCAAAAAAAGTAAGCCGTTTGGTTGCCAAAACGGGGGTCATGGTAAGCGTAGAGAGTGGAAACTGGGGATGACAATGCGACAGCTTGCTTTATCGTGTGCTCGCTCTTCGTGAACAACGTAATATACAGAATGCTGTGTTTTGTGAAGAACGTTTTAGAAAGAATTACGCTTTTCGCACATACAAAGATGTCGATCGTTTTCGGAACGGGTTGGTCCACGAATTATATTGCTTGAAAGCCTGCCCGTTCTCACGAAATAACAAATGAGCCATGTACAAGTTCAAACTACGAAAACACTCACAAAAAAAACTATGACTACTGACTTAAAAACAAACAATCTGATGCTGAGACGAACACTTCAAATGTTGAAAAAAGCAAGAATCTTCATAAGCAGAACTTCGAAGATGAAGCAACTAGAATAGTAAAATATCTTCGCGTAACTCTTGTGTTAAGTATCCTGATTCTTTTACTTGTTTTTATTGTGTTCAATAAGCTTTAAATACGATTTGATATTGCGGTACGAAGCCCGAGTAAACAGCTCTTAGAGCGTCTAGTTGATCATTGCACAAAAATTTCAGGCTTGAACGGGATTCAAATCCATGACCTCTGCGATACAGGTGCAGTGCTCTACCACCTGAGCTATCAAGAATCAAGAACTGGTAGGGCACTACACCGGTATCGCAGAGGTCTTGGGTTCGAATCCCGTTCAAGCATGAAACTTTTTTCGGGCTTTAATTTCACAGCTGCTTAAGTTGCGTATATAACTGTGATGATCATGTACATGTATGCAATTCAACTATTTCTCACAAGCCCATCCTACTGCAGGTTCTATCTCTAGGTGCTGGTTTAACCATGGACTCTTGCTGAGAAATCGAAGACATTTCACAGTGTCGTGGATTCTACTGACTCCATGGTAATGGGCTGGTGTTCGATGTAGAATTGACTTCCATTGGGTTTGCAGTTGCTTTATGTGCAGTTCCTTTCGTCGACTGGTCGTGGATATTTACTTCCTTGACAACAGTTTCTAGTCTTCTTACTTCCAAGATTATACAGCATTTTTACGGCGCTTGTATTATCGGTCTTCCCAAACAACAGGTAACTCGGTTCCCGAGGGAGAGAAATTACGCTATTTGGGAACAGCAACGTGGCCGCCGAGACGTCAGGTGAAAAAGCTCTATTATTTGGGAGGAGGTCGTGTTCGTGTTTTCTTAATCTCTATTGGCTACGATCTCTGTTTCATGGGTAAAGGGATGATACAATAGACGTGTGTCTCAGACATGTCGTTTTGAACCCATCGATGGGATTCAAGCCCACTATTTGATCAACCGATTTGATCACCACCATAGGTCATGAGATTATTTTGGAACAATACAACTACTCCTTCGTTCTCCACGTTTTCTCTCAATAAAAGCCTACACATGTACACACTATTACACAATCCCAGTAACCTTCACATCCACGGTTTCCCTATATTAAATATGTGTATTTACAGTATCTACAGCAGGTAGACCTCGCCTAATAATTCTACAGTACCAGTATTGGCCAATTGAAACATGCTAAGGGTACAGTAAGTCACGATTTTGGCACTTTTTGAAGGGTTGTCAAAATTTCTCATAAGCACAAGTACTAAAATTGCAAGATCTGTACATGCAGTCCAAACAAGAGAGGTTGAAGGATAAACCATTATAGGACCTATTCCCAAGGTAATCCCTATCAAGTTATTTGGACACAGTTCTTCTGCGGGCAATATTACCAAGTGAGTGGCTTCGGCTGTCCACGTTATACCACTGGCTAATTCTAGACCCTCATAGGATTTCCGAAATGCGAGGAGATTTAAAAATAACTTTAGAAGGATTACTTTGGGAGTAACCACTACATGGCGGATTGGCTATCTTACACTTAACACAAATCGTTCCTACCTTTAAGGGAGAATTTTTTGTTGGAGTATTTTTTGAACTTAGCAACAAAAAATCCATCCATATTGTGAGTATGTGAGAAAAATCTCTTGGTTAGTTTCAAAGAAGGATGAAAATGCTTTCCCCTAAACCTAGAAAAAGACAACAGAAAAATCAATAGCACAACTAACAGCAAAACGACTATACCTTTATCACAGCGAATAACAGCACCGTTATACCACAAAATCGAACGTAACTTGAATGCAATAAATCAGGAATGCAAATGTTTGAAAATCGACCCAAACATCATACAGTCTTCTCAGAGCCAAAAAGGATAACCTTTCAACATAATTTTCTAATTTGATCATAATAAACTACTTACTGAACTAATAGTCCGCGCGCGCTAAAGTTTTACTTGGGAGCAGGTTTGGGAACATAACAGTGTGTAACATCACCCTGTAACATCACAGAACACCTTCATCTAGTTCCTTCGCCACCGCTAATCCTTTCAGGACAACCGTCTTGCAGTCGGAGCGAAAGAGTAAGGCCTTAAAGTGCAACAAAGCCCCTATATTTTTTTCCTTTAATGAAATCTAGTTTTCCCACACACTCGATTGATAAAATCCCCGCATTTCTACAGGCGTTTAAAGTTGTAATTTCTGCCGCCGCCACCGAGCATAATCAGGGTTGGGCTTCTGGTGACGTCATCGAAGGACATTGCTGAAAACACTCAAGAGACGTTTGACTGGGTTTCGAACGTTGTGAAAACATATTTGGGGTATTTGTGCTTCATATTTAATCAAAAATGGAAAAGACTTTAAAAGTGGGGGACTTAAAATGAAAGAACTGTATCATCTAGCAATACAATTCGGAGTCTAGCTACGATTAGCACGACTATGATAAATATTTTTTTCGATTTCGAAGTCGCCAGTCGAGACCTGCACGATCGACAATTTGCCGGCGCATTTGGCTTATAAAGGTTAAAACAATAGCTGAAGAGTTAACTTACAGCTACTGAAGAGTTATAAAAATGTCAATGAACACGGAAAATTCGCGGAAAAATTTTTCTTTCCGCTTCGTTATTTCCGACCAACCGTATGTATACAAAGTCAATTACTAAATTAGTGTGTACGAACATCAACATTGCGAGTTACAGAAATCTGCATTTCTCGTACTAGTAATTACAAATCGTTCGACAAGATCTTGACAAAAGGTTCAGTATGGTGTCAGTTAAATGAGTACATTCCTCCTTCACTGATCTTTTGTTTCAAACGTATTTTTTACGTACGCTAATAGCCCGAGTGTTGCGTTTCGGTCGAAAACAATCACATTCCCTTAAGTTCAGCGCTACAATCTCCGTCCGCAAAGTCGTATCTAAATGGTTTGTTTTACTTTCCTTATATACTTATCAATGCTTGATTCGTTTTAAGTTTGTAACTGAGATATATTTCGTTGCTCAAAGAACAAAACAATTGTGTATGCAGAAGGGCCTTTGAGAAACTCAGCCCCATTCTCCACTTCGTGCGAGTAGCTTGCGTGTGGTTGTATATGAAATACATAGCTAGTTCAGCAGTTCGAAGCCTCACTATAATCGCCTCGTTGTAAGAAGTACTTGTCCTTGACTATTCGTTTAGAAAACTCTCTATTTCGAGGGCAAAAAACGTGATGCGATTAATTTGTCGTACAATTACCTCACCTAAGTTTCCTTTATTTTGGTCTGGGACTCTGCGGTTCGTTTCAAAGAATAGTCAGATGGCTCCCAGCTTATCCCAAATTCGTGTCTTATCTACCTTGACGATGTCGAGCTTTGCACTAGAAGCTAGAGAAGAATATACAGGCCATGAAAATCTCTAGGTTTTTACAGCAGCGGCGAACCCGAGATCGAAGAACTGCTCGATGGCTCCCTCTTTCGGTCTGACTTCGCACAAGTCAGCACACTTCTTTCGTCTTTTTCTCGCTTCTGGAAGAGTGCCATCGAGATAAAGGTATTGAAGGAAGAGAATAGCTCTCTCCTACGCTTGCTGTACTGCTACTCCCTCCAACAACACATCTACGTCGCATTCTGCAACGATTTTGAATCACGTTATCGCATGTTCACATATGTTCTTCTCAGAAGGAAAACATTGTTAGTCCTTCGATGACGTCACAGGCCAACTTGCCCCATTTTTCGCTATTGCTCGGTCGTGGCCTCGAAAAGGCCAACCTCACGACTTTTGAAAATTCAAAGAAAATTAACGAAAACAGCTGCAAAGATAATTTTTTCGCAGTGGTGAAAAGAAAAACAAGGAGATTTACAGAAGCGAAAAAAAAAATTGGGGGGGGGGGGTTAGTTGCACTTTAACAAAAATGCAAAAGCAAGGCTCTTGAGCTGAGTTACATGGTTTACAGCGACCATCCGATAAAAGAAAAAGTTTGATACGCAGAGCAACACTTAGCCCTTGATAATCTTTCATAGTAGTCGCTTGCAGCAGTGTGTACGCATATGAATAAGCCTGACTAGCTTGCACCAAGTCTATCACTAATCTGCAAATTCTATGTTCCAGATTATCGAAAAGAAGGTTGTGGTCAACGGTATCAAATGTTTTTTAAAGGTCTAAAACGACACCAATTGCTTAATCACTTAGCCTGCGAGAAGGCTCTGATTAGTGAGCCTGCCTGCAGGGTAATATTCATAAGCTTAGGGGAAATAAAATATATTTATGCCAAGAGCGGTGCCTCAAAAAGCCGTTAACGCTATCTTACTATAATTGCGTTCGTGCGCGCGGGTAGGATTCATTGAATTACAGAGACTGTGCTGGAATAAATTTGGCCACTCAAGTGGCGTTTATTTCTAACCAATTACATATAAAAATAGATGCACAATGCTTATCGAAAAAATGTTAGTTACTTGATTCAGCGAATTAAGTTGGGGCGAAAAATAGCAAAAATGCCAGAGAAAAATGGGAGCACTAAGGGCAGAGGAGGAGATCAGGGGCCGGAGGAGGGCCGATGAAATGAATTCGTTCGGTTACAAGCTGCTAACCCCATCGGCATTGGCAGAAAAAGGGGCGAGAGAAAACCGAGATCACCAATTTATATCCTGCTGGATGTGTGGTGAGTAATCAGAAAATTTTTAATCTCGACTCAACCTCTACCGCCTGTCCTCCAAAATAAGATAAGACAAGGCCCCGCCCTGACATAAAACCCATTATTGCGCTAGGTCAATAATGGGGCATTTTTTAACAATTATTGGTAATGAAACATTAATCTTACTTGGAGAATCCTTCTTGGCCAAAGTCAAGTCCGGTTGACACTAATTTTACGTGTCTTTTGCTGAGGGCATAGTCTATTACACACTCATTTTCGTCCACCTATAATACACAGTCCATGGTAAAACAAGTTAGAGTTGATTAGTATTGACCAACCACACAACCGCCTGACTGACCGACCCACTGACCCACTGACCAACCAACCAAACCACCGACCAAACAGCTGACCAACTGACTGACCAATCAACTGACCGATTGATTGACCGACTGACCGACCGATTGATTGACTGACTGATCGAACCAGCCATACACCAGTCAGAACTTGAAAGATGCGTTCGTCTCAAAGACTAACTGACAGACTGACTGACTGACCACGCAAAGGCATTTTTTCTAATATACTGCTTAAAGAGACACAGTCAGCTGGTGCACATGCGCATCAGATACCATTTCATAGCTAATTTGCATATCACAGAGATGCGATCCATACTGTGAAATGACCTTTGTTGGAGTTTTTAATATGTTTTACTATACAACTGAGAAAATTTCTTTATTGTGATTGGCAGAGAGCAGGCCAATTTATCGTTAATTTTTAAATGGACACAGTCAGCTTTGGGACCACGCTGACCTGGACACTAGTTTTCTCACTTTGAACAGAGATCACCTCAACCTAAAATCAAAGATACACGTTGAGTAAATCTAGAAATCCGCTTAAATCTTCGCAGTGTTTTGCCTGATTTTCAATTGTTTTACCAAAAAACTTGTTTTTGAGTGTGCTTTTACACATCCTATAATATTATTATATCACATTTGGTTGAAAACAGTATGGATCGCATCTCTGTGATATGCAAATTAGCTATGAAATGGTATGTAATGCGCATGTGCATCAGCTGACTGTGTCCCTTTAAAGTAGTAAACATCTCCTTCTACCTTCCATAATTTCAATGAAAATCCATTATACCTATACAAAGGTTTTCCAAGGTGATCAAAGACCTTTGTCAGTGGAGAATAAGAAATGCGGTAATTAAGGATGTCTGTTACTAAGGTACACAAATGCTGGGAATACATACCAAAACAGAGCAGGTGGAATATACAATGTATCCACCAGTGGATGATCTGGCATCTGCAGCATCAATAGCAGACAAAAGGAGTTCTTTTTGAATATGGGAGCATCGCTGAATATCCTTTTCTGTCTGTAAAAAGACAAAATGCTATCTTAACTCACTGCAACTACGTTTTCTCACTTCGTACAAAAAAATGGCTGTTCGAGATACAATAACACGTCAACATATCAGACATTTCAGAAATAAGAAATTGGCAAACCTCTGATCTGTCAAAAAGTAAAATTAATCCATGCATTTTAGGTTTATGATGCTTTATGCTTTATGCACACGTTTGGATAAATTGATGTGTTCTTAGCCAATCAGAGAGCAGAAATTGCTGCTTGTATATTATTACAGAAGTTATTGAATTTAGACTTAATGGCAGGTGAACAATTATCCTCATAACCAAACAAAATTTGACAACAATGGACAAGTCCTAAACAATGCAAAAAGGTAGTCGTCGCGAGTAAGACCTAAATGGCCTGGCCTCTTGTTGGGTGGTCAAGTATTCTGAAGGATTATTCCATTTTAAACTCCAATAAGTTGCGAATTCTTTTACCCTTTCCTAAGAAGCTGCAAGGGATCAAATGTGG
>Ga0126338_10000655_pt1 | contig 19799 bp, 10 predicted proteins | sample OrbCmetagenome_2_FD_92529 | JGI IMG/M metagenome (GOLD analysis project Ga0126338, IMG submission 92529) | Coral microbial communities from Petempiche,Puerto Morelos, Mexico - Orbicella C C metagenome | ecosystem: Host-associated > Invertebrates > Cnidaria > Coral | place: Petempiche,Puerto... | reverse complement strand
TTTATTTTAATCGATTTGGCTGAAAATCAAAGTTATTGTTTGTATAATTATCGTGGCATGAAATAGTTAATCGCCCGCTGGCGACCAGTTGTGAAATTCTGGTCACCAGCGCAAAATTTTTAGTTGCATTGGCGACCAGGAAGGCGCAATTTCGGACCCTGAATGAATTGTTTTATGCTAAGCGTGTACATGTCTAGGTACGGATACATACAGGAAGTTTGGAGGGCATTAGAGAAGAACAAGAGTTGTTCAAGGTGCAGCTTAGAACAACTCTAGCTTCTTGAGTGCTCTCCAAACTATCTGAACATGCCTCAATCAGTTGAAGAACAGTTGAGTGAGGACAACATCCCCAGCTCTGTTTGGCACAAATCATTCATTCAAGTGGTTAAATACTCTCTCTTTGAAGAAAGGATTGTTCAGCAACTTTTCAGTGGCATGCAGTGTACCTTAAGTTTATAATTTTTTTGCAAGGAAACTTTCTGTGTTGTGGCCCACATTGAACGGTGAATATAGTCTGCGGATCGATCCGTCATAAAATATTCTCTCTTGGCACAAATTGTTTGTTCAAACTTTTGAAGATGGGAATGTTTATTTTTAGATTGTTGATCCGACAGCAGATTACTATCTATTTATTTAAGTGACAATTCAAAACTAAACTCTCTGTGTTGGTCTCTCTGGCAAGCTGTCATCATCAAGCCATTGAAAACAACAATGACTTGTCAACAAAAGAAGAAACAAAATGTTAGCTCATACATGCTAATGAAGCATAAGCGCATGTAATGTATATGTGTATGCATGTACTTGTGCGTTTATGGCTGAAGCAAATTATGCATATTGCTTATTTCTGAGTTGCACTGTACCGAAAAGAGAATTCTAAGAAAATCTGTGAAGAAAAAGTGTTTTATTCTTTAAAAAGGAATGCTGTTATTATGATTTTTGTTTGAGATTCAAGGCTGTCTCTGAAAAATGTGTGGGTACCCCCCTTTTTTTTGGGGGGGGGGCGGGATTCCAATAGCCCTCGCCAAGATACTTTCCTACATATATGTATGGTCGTAAGATGGGGAAAAGACCTTTTTATTTAGTAGGCACCATCCTTAATCTATATAATTCTTTTTAGGTATCCTTTACTACAAAAATATATCACCCCAACATAAATGCAAATGGCAGTATTTGTCTTGATATCCTACGATCTCAGTGGAGTCCAGCACTTACAATTTCTAAAGGTAAGAGTGTTTTCTGAATATCTTGAAAATTGCAGATTGCTTAATGTTATAATGTACATGTGCTACAATGTTTCACTTTGTGTTTTTTGTGGTAATGGTCTTATGAAATGACAAATATGTGAACCATTTATTTTGGAACCATACTTGAAGTGGATAAGTACAAGTGTGAGGTGGTCTTTAAAAAAGTCCTTGAAAATGAAAATGTCTGGTTTTCTCCATGAAAAGTCGAAGCATTTTTCACCACAAGTTCTCAGTTATTGCTGAATTGTCCAATGCATGTCCAATACCCACTACTTGGTCAAGTCCTGAAGGTTAAGATTCAAGTGCCAAGACTTGTACGAGTAATAAAGTAAGGCTTACAATTGGCACGACTGCTTCAAGTAGTGGATGTGGTACTTGTCAGTGAAATAATAAAGATAGGCTGAAATGTCTATAATGAAATGCAGTTTTGCCAGTTGCATGAGTTGACAAGGCCACTTCCTCAAAGTTGAGCTGAAATATTCTGTGTCTATCATAAGATGTAATGTACCAAGTAGTACTTTCTTTTATCTCACTGAAACGTACCACATTCACCACTTGAACCAATTGTACAAATGGTAAGCCTTATTTTACAACCTGTACGAGTCATACAGCCTGAACTGCTTGAATCAAAGCCTTCATGACTTGAACAAGTGGTAAGTATTAGACAACCCTTGAACTGTCCTTGAAAAGTCATGAAATAGTCCTTGGATAAAATGGTCTGAGGTCTGTGTGAACCACGAGATTGTGGAAAAGTGCCCATCATTCAAAGAGTTCTCGCATAAGTGTACTTGCAGTTGAGGGGAGGGGGTCCTCCTAGGGGCTGTTCCCACCCCTTTCCTCCCTCTGGCTCAGTGTGACTGGTGCCTGTTTTTTCTTTTCACATGGGGGCTCATGGTTGGGTTACCAGGTTTATTCCAATTATGCGAGCAGTCTTCATATCAGAGCTGGCTGCTAATAATGGAAGATCCTGGATGTCTCAGGCACCCAACCTCCATTTTGTGATCTGTGGAGCCATGCAAAATACCTGCAGATAATGAAGATTTACATGGTTTAAGTTTTTGGTTATATTTGTGTTTCAGTTCTTCTGTCAATATGTTCCTTGCTCACTGATCCAAATCCTGACGACCCCTTAGTGCCAGAAATAGCCCGGATTTATAAAACAGACAAGGGTAATTATGAGAGATTAGCTACAGAATGGACTCGAAAGTATGCCATGTGAACTTTGAAGGACCTGACTTTCTCCTGTCATGCAAGAAGTTTGGCTGTGTGCTCTAAACTTATTGTTATGTGTAAGGTTATTTTAAGTCCTGTGTCCTGTAAGTTATGTCAAATACTTTGTTTGTGCATATTGTCGTAATTCTGTAGTAATTTTTCATTGATGCCATCAATTTGATGACATGTCGCTCAATGATGTTGGGATTGAGTTTGAACACCTGGTACAAAAACATTACCTAAGTGGTTATCAGAACATGAAGTGATTAACACTAATTACCAAGATAATCCAGTGAACCAATCAAGACTAAAAGCAAATACATTCAACTTTCACAAAACACGAGAAAACACAACTGAACCGGTCATGATTGGGTTTGGTTTTTCTTCTGATTGGAAGACAAAGTGGCACGAGTTTTTTTAAGTGTAATTTGCAAAACCAAAGGAAATACATATTACTTTTGACACTTAAGTGGAAATGGCTCTGAAGGTTGAAGGTATTAATTCTTGAAGTGAGTCAGTTAGTACTCAAGTTCCATGAAACCATATGCCATCATGGCTGAGAGTTTGAGTAAATCTAAATCCTTTCAGGCCATATTTGTAAACCAGAGTCATTGCTGTTGACGGTGATGGGACCAAATGTTGGCCTAATGCACCGTACAGGTTAAAATTTGTTAACCAGTCATGACATGTTTGATGCCCATTGAGGCCATCGTTTTTTGTACCTCATGTTCACACAGTTAATAATGAAAACAGGAATAGTACCGTAACCATTTTGAATTACTGTTTGAAATGGGCCTGTTTTCTGGTGTAGTGGTTCATGTGTCCATTTATCAAATTCAGATCTTGATTAATGCACATATAGTGCAGTAAATGTTTGTTAGTGGTGATGCTTTTTGTGAGTGTTCTTGTACGTGTACATATGCAGTGATTGTTAATAATATCAACACTTTCAGCCTCACATTCAACATCTAAATTCTCCTTAAAATGTTGTGAATTATTTTACACTGTTTTTTTCTGAGGATTAAGTAGCAGGTAATGTACAGAATGATGTATTTTGTTAACTGTAGTAGTTTCTTTGGTTTCAAGTTATCTCTAAGAAGAAGTTAGGTGTTGCTTGCTTGTGACATTGAAAGTGTTAAAACCTACTTTTTTACTATCACAGTTTTGTATTAGTTGTAAATCCAGTTTACGTCTGTAAATTGGCAACAGTATAGCTTGTAACTGACAGTGAATGGGTTAGATGCCAAGGAACCCCCTGCTTATATTTTATTGCTAAGGATAATTAAGATTACCACAAGTGCAATAACTTTAAGCTTGAGCAGTTACTAAGTTGTCTTTTTGTCGCCTATGGATGTTGTGAATAAACAGATAATTTAGCAATTGACTCAATACCTGTGACTTGGTTTCTTGCACTACACCTCAGATTTTCCTTCTATTTTGCCTATTTGTTGTTTGCTTTTCCTTTGTCTAAAAACGCTTGCTTATTGCAAGCACTTTATGAAATAACTATAGAATTAGGAAATAGAGTACATTTTCTCCTTGTTTAGTTATAAAAGTGTGATGGACTTTTTTAAGACCTTACATGCATGTTTTCACAGATGTTTCAAGTTCATCTAGACTTCTGCTCAGAAAGAAGTATCGTAATGTTTTCTACTTCTGAAATCGAACATGGTTGTATTGTCTTGTTAGAAATCTTACCCTTATTTTATAATTTAAGAGATTGAAAACAATGTTTCCTTTACATAAACTGGTGCAAACACTGGAAGAACATAAAAGTTTCACGATTTTGATTAATTCCTTGGCTTTGTATGGTTACGTTTGTAGGTTCACTCAGTCACCTGTTCAGTGTTCTCTTCATGAGTTAAGAAAACCAGAGGCTTTTCTATCGTTCTGCCCAGATTCTCTTTGTGATCATCCTCCAATCTTTCTTCCCCCTAAATGGATAGTCTCCCTTGCAGCTTTCATTGGGATCACAAAATGCTTCTCCCCTTCAACACTTCTCTGCTTGTGAAAAGCATTTCCTGACAACCCAAAAGAGCTGCACAAGAGACTTGTCAATGGTAGAAGTGTAGGATGAGCTTGGAGAAAGTCTGCCTATAATGCTAGGTCTTTTCTGGTTTATATGAGATATTTAATCTTTCAACATTAGCACATTTTTTAAGGGTTGGAATTTTTCTGTTGTTATGTCTTGAAAAACCCTGAGGCCTGATAACTGTTCAGTGCTGATCAACTTTCAAGAACGATTGAACCCAGACACTTGCACCATGCTGTGTAGACACGGCTGTGCGCATTTTCTGTTTCTTAATGATTGACAAGAAGCTTACCAAGCATCATATTTAAGCCCAAGATTTCCTCTGCAGTGTAGTAATATACAGTGGAACCCTGCCTTACGGCCACGCCATTAATACTGCCACCTTATTCTGGCCCGAACGAAAGCTCAGTCATTTTCTTATTTAGAAAACGGCCATCCTGTTAATACAGCCAGATTTCTGTGGCCTGTCGGTGACCAGATTAACGGGGCTCCACTGTACAACCATTTAGCAACACTTAGTACTGAGATTTAGGTGCAGCTTAGTGCACAGTGCTCCCTGGCTGTTCATGTAGTTAATAGGGAGGGTAGTTAATATTTTTTGCAGTTGATGGTTAGCAAATAATAGTGTAGCTGTACTGGAATCAGCTTTCGCCTGATAAACTTGAAAGAAAAAATGTCTGTCTGTGCATTGGTGAAAAAATATAGAGCACAAATAATGACAAATATTGTAAATGACTCCTGAATATGGCCAAGCACTTTAGCTACATACACAGCTTCATGTATAATCATGACGAGTGCCAATAAATTTGAACTTTTAGAGAATTTAAGTCACACACTGGATGTTAGTAGCCCATTATTACTGATTAGGCCGACTGAAGTGAAAATATGATCATGATTTTAAGCTGTGTTTGGCCTGTCCAGAATGCCTACTTTTTCACGCTCCCCACTTGGGATAATAACCTTCGCCGAGTCACGCAGTGATTCTCCCCAGAAGAAGCGTTGCGTGAGGCGTTGGCAGACGCATTGCGCGCACGGGCAGATACAGGGTTTTTTAGCGGGGGAAGCTAGGGTGGGGAGGGCGGTGGCTAGTACCTTGGGTTTGCAGAATTAACGGGGCATTCCTCCAAAATGTTGTAACTAAAGAATTAGAGCTCAATTTAAAACTGTTACGCCAGAAATACTTGGAACGCCTGAAAGTGGAGATTACAATGAGGTAACTGCAAGACTTTTTGCCTTCGCTTCTACCATAATATTCACAATTTCCTTTTCTTTCTTTCTTTTCTGTTGTTGTTGTTGTTTTTTTTGCTTCTCCGAAAAGGGGTTGGCTTGCACTTGCCGGGTCTTGGACCTTTTGGGTGGTGCTTATTCGAGGGCGGCGCTTTCTTGATAACGGCGTTCTGCGAAAAAATCAGAACATTTCAGTTTTGTAAATAATAACAAGCAAAATGGGGGCCGGGAATCGGGGCGGCACTTAATTTAAGTAAATACAGCATGCTAGATCATGCTAGGGAAACCGGGACCTGACGTGACCTCTTACCTATGCACTGCGGGTGGCGTTTTGATCAATGGCATAGGCCTGGCAAGGCTAATGACGACAGTTATAAATTTTAGGGTTAGTTTTTTTTTGTTGTTGTTGTTGCTGTGGATAAGGAAACTAATTTATATCAAGATACAATCGCTCTTCGAAATCGGGTAATTTGCGCCTCATTTTAATTCCTGATCCATACATTGACGTCGACATCGAGAAGCCTTTTGCAGTTGCGTTTTACCGCCATTCAACTGTCTCGTGTGCGTGACACACGCGTGATACTGTACTGGTGTGACAACCTGTCTGAAGTAAATGAAAAGGAGCGTCAAGGGAGCCTGAAACTAGTCATAATCCAAGATGGCGGATCGTGGCGAGCTAGAAGTCACTACAACGAAGCGAGCTCGTTTGTCGTTAGAGAGTTCTTTTGATCAAAAAGATAGCTCTGTCGGTGATTCTGATAAGGTTGAACCGTACGTTAGTTCTATTTCGCGTCACAACGTAATTGAAGAGGGTGCTAGTGAGGAAAAGTTATCAACCGAAACGATGTCACGTGAACAATGTGTCGGACATGTTGGGCACGAAAGACTAGAAAGTGAAGACTTTCCGACATGTTACAGTGTCGAAGATGGTTTAAACAATCAAGATGAACACCATTATCAACCAATAGCAGGTAAAAAGTAATATTTTATCTAAAAATCCTCCACAAAATTAAACGTTGTCAATTTTTTCATGCCCGCCATTTTGTTTTTGATGCTATTAAGTCAACGATCGCATTTAAATTGCATCAGTTAAACCAGAACTTATCCTTTTGACAAAAAATGACGGTTTCTAACTTTTAGAAGAGAAATTACGGTTTCTTGCAGAATACCTGGCCACTTCAAATTTGCATTTCATAGAGTAATTTGTACAAGAGCAAGGCATTTAAAGTTAACAATAGAAGCCATTACTGTTCACTGAAATGCTAATTAGTGGCCAGGTAGTTTGCATTTGACTCCTAAAAGATACCACTTAAAACAGAATAGATTCAATTACCAGCCACTGTTCCACGCTAGTAGACCGGAGTCGAGAGACCATTAGAAATCGAGCCTAACAACAGAAATAAGAGCATTTTTTTATTCTTATTTCTTTGAATACACCCTTAAAGATACTTAGACAGCTTAAAGTAGTAGTATTTCATGAATGACCTAAGTGAGGCTAGAATCCTTTATATCCCTAAGCGAGATGACTAGCATCCCTGACCTTTTCATATGGGAGTTAACCCCCCCCCCCCAACCCCCAGACTCAATGAAAGAACAACAAGCTTGTGTCCTAAAGTTGACCTGTTAAAGACAGAGTGATACTATATAACGAGACTGAGGTGTTCAGCCTGCTAATCACAAATCCCAACGGACAACCAATGCTCCCATTTGATTGGCTTTTTTATTCAGGTCTAATTTTAGCACATTGCCACAAAATTCTGTAGAGTGATCAGGTGTAATTTTCTGTTTTATTTTACAAGTAAACAATGCCTTTTGAACTAAATGAACAATAGCTTCAGGAGAACTGTTGACAAAGAAAATTGACTTTTTTAATTTCAAGTTCATAATTTTGTTCCTCCACTTGCAAAAGCCTATCATATGAATTCGAGCTGTTCACCCAAATTTATAAAATGCTGTGTCTAGTTCTTTTGATGCCAGAGTGTCTTTGCTCCTTCGAGGATTAACGTGGTTGTGAAATAAGTTTGGAAACTAAAGCTCGTAAAAGATACAAGCAGACTGCGAAGGTTATATATTATATCTACAGTAATATGGTTATTCTTCAGCCAGTTATCTAAAAGAGATTCCATGAGGTGAACATTGGCTGCTGTTGTACCCTTGCTGCTAATATTCAGTTGGCCTTTTACGAACGCAATTTTTTGTTTTTATTGCATTCAGCCATGTGTCTTCCTTCTTCTTTCTAACATCAATATTCAAGTGAAATCTCACTTTGACATTTTGCAAGTTTTCTTGTTTCTTCATAGTACTTTTTGTTTTACAATTTCTTTGCTCTGAATATAGTTTGAGGAATAACTCAGCATTGTTCAATTTGCATTTTGTTTGCACCATCATTACGCTCATAAATCTGAATAATTTTAAATATCCCACCAAAATCCATCTGTGTTCACTGGCTAACCAAAATCACCTCTTAGGAGATTTGTTTTCATTCTCGGCATGCTGAGATAAATGGAAACAGATAGCTCATTGTGTCCGTTGATCGCAGGCATCAGCTTTGTTATTTAGTTAGCGGCAAAATTTGAATGTTCCATGAAGTGACGAAGATAATTCATTGTTTTTTGTTCTTCAAAAGGCATCTTCTAAAGTGTTAATATAAGTTTTATTTTCACTGTATATTTACCATTTACCTTATACTACTCTACGTAAATGAGTCCATTGTTTTAACGAAAAAAATCCTTTTTCTCCATGACTTCTATGTTATGCGACCGTTATTTCGGCTATCCACCATTGCACAAAAAAGCCAACAAAGTGCTTCAAAGGTGGCGTGTCCTTGTCTTTTACAGGATCACTCCGTGTTTAAACAGATTTTATATAACATGTACAACAGTTTCAAATAGATCAAGACCAAGAATTTTGTCTTTGTTTTCCAAGGTCCTATGGGCTGGATTCAACGGCAGATGAATCTTGATGTTAATCCCGAAGATGTACTTGCCTATATGGTGCCCCATGCTCAGTTGGTAAGCCAGTATTATTACAAGCAGAATGTTATGAGCTATCATTTAATTTTGTTGACACACAATTCCCTTTGGAAAACAACCTTGGTATCAGAACCCATCTTTTCAGGAAGTTTATTCATTTGACAGTGAAGGCTTTTTTTAACAGACCTTTCTTACCCCCTCCACAAAATTTCTTTGATTTTTCTGTGAGAGGTGGAGGTGTTTTCTGTAACCTGATGCATTAGCAACTGCATTGAATTTTTATGTGAATGAAGTCCCATTGTCATATGAAAGGATGATCACTGTGAGAAAGAGTTTAAAGGTACTGAATTCAGAAATGGCCTACTGAAATGCATGCTAATTTTTCCTCTCCTCAGCCTCCCAACTTAGATCGGGCAACTTTATGGAAAATCATTATTGATATCCTCACTGAGCCTACACCAAGACAAAAGCTTGACCATGTCAACTCTCTTGATGATGTTGTAGAACTTCTCAGAGGATCAAAGAACATCATTGTTTTAACAGGGGCTGGGGTATGTTAATTAATAAAAATTAGATTAAGTAAATAAAGGTATCAGTATTTTTTGTCTATCCTTGAAATTTGTAGACATGATCGGTATCACACTTTTTAAATCTTACTACAGTGTAAATGCTTGATTGGTTGGCCTGACCTAGTCAAGGAAAAAGTGTGAACTGTGTGGCTCTGACATGTCAGCAAGTCGTTGACATTCCACAAGTTTTCAATAACACTAATCATGCTTAGTTATAGTAGCATGATATTGATTAAATATTAAATTAGATCTGTCCAGAGGATTTAAAATAATTGATTCTTTGGTGATTTTACCCTGGGGGGGAAGGGGGAAGGGACTCCCATATGAAAAGGGCGGGGGTGCTCATTGTACCTTTTGGGGGTTACAAAACCAGTTTTGGTATCTCTTAGGGTGGTCAGCCTCAAGAGGTCCACAGCAGAAGCTTCTGCTGTACCTTCTAGGGTATTGTTGTTTAGAATTGGTACCTCTTAGGGGTGAAAAAAATTTCAAGCCACACGTACAAAACAGGTTCTTGGTACCTCTTAGGGGTTCTTGTCAAAATTTCTGATGAGCAGCCCCGTCCTTTCTATATGGGGGTCCTTTTTACACAGACTTTGTACATACATTATTAATGATAATTTACGTAATTTTGTAGCAATTATTGTTAACAATATGTAGCTGGATTTACAGTACCATAAGTTTATTTTTTGTCTGAGACCTTACTTCCAAGTATTTAATTCAGATACTGTCTTGATCACTATGTACCACTGACTGCAATATGAAGTTAGAGCATAGGTGTAGCAAGACTCCCTTTGTGGTCATTCATAATTCCGATTGCTTTGCAGGTGTCTGTATCTTGTGGTATCCCTGACTTTAGATCCCGAGATGGTGTATATGCCAAATTAAGTGTGGAGTATCCTGATCTACCAGATCCTCAAGCAATGTTTGACATCTCCTATTTCTACCAGAATCCAAGGCCATTCTTTAAGTTTGCAAAGGTAGGCATTCACTATACATGACTGTATTATATGGCTAGCTCGGTGAACAGGCAAGATGAACCAGATCCCGTGGTGTGATTGGCTACTCGAAAAGGTAAGATTGCACTATCTTGCCCGCTGCAGCTTCAATGGGATTACACGCTGTGTCCAATAAGAAAAGTTTTCCCCAATTCATCAGCGTTCTTTAGTAGTGTGCACATGCAGGCAACTTGATTAGCTGTCTATTTCTAGTTCTTGTTCCCCTAGACTAGGGGCAATTTTATTAGGGGCCCTTTGACTTCCATGTATCTAGTCTTAATAAGGGTTGTACCATTGTAGAAAGATTTAAGATTGCCACATGTTTCATGAGAGCTGTAGTCTTCTGGCTAGACAAGGGGCTACAAGTAAGCTTCAATTTAGCCACATTGTAGTCATGGATGAAATAAATGCATCCAGTGTCAAAATGTTTCATAGAAACAGACCAGGTAACACCTATAGTAGGCAGTAAAGGCTAGATGGATTTGTTATATTTAGTTAGGATTTACCGGTAGTGATAAGAACTGACAGTAACCAATGATGTACTGTAGCAAAATTGCTGGCTGCTGGCACATTAATTTTTGGCTGGGCTGTAAATGCATGCATTCCTATAAATACTAACTGCAATAATCTGGTTGCTCTTTGGCCTCAGGAAATATACCCTGGACAATTCAAACCATCCCTTTGCCACAGATTCATAAAGCAGTTGGAATCAAATGGACAACTACTGAAGAACTATTCCCAGAATATTGACACTCTGGAACAGGTCGTGGGCATATCAAGGGTCATACAGTGCCATGGTTAGCCTTGATGTTTTACTAATTAATACTGTACAATGTCATAGTGTATTTACTGTGCAGATCCATGGAACACTTCTTGTCAATGTTCATGAATGGAATGGCCATTGAGTCATGACCATTGGAGATCTATCTTTGATAGACTTACTGTAGCATACATGTTGTTTCTGCCAATATTGAAGTCAAGTGTGATTTGCATAGTGATACTTTTCCGAGAAATTCTGCTTGCCGAAGCCAAGAAAGTTTTACTAAACATCATCTTAATTTGGAAAAACCTAATTTGCATACACTTTTGAAAGTGTATGCAAATTAGGTTTTTCCAAATTAAGATGATGCATAGTGATACTGTTTGGAAGAAACACTTGTCAATGACCAACTTTTCAATTTCAATGGGTCTCCAAATACTGTACATGCACCATCTTTAATGCATCAAAATGGGAATAGAATATGTATAATTTACGTGATAACAGATAAACAGTGTTATTGTATTCACCTGACAGACCTCAGATTTGGCAGATACTAACACCCTTGGCCTTGTAATGTTAACTATCATTCTCAATCTCATCCAATAAGATATTTTTAAACATCAGTTTCCTAGACTACAGACTTTATGGGATGCCTCTATTTGTTAAAGGAGAATGTCACTCCAAAAATATGATTGTATATTTTTTGTCAACGCTAATAAAAACCTCACACTAAGTTTATCCACTCACAGAATTTATTCAGCCTCTAAAGTGCAGGTTTTTCTTATGAAATGTGTCTCCAAAGAAGCCCAGAATTCGACATCGTTGCCGCTATTTTGAACATTACTCACTCAGCCAGGCCACATTTTTGTGACATCATTCCATCCAAGAGATGTTGGCTTCTGACAAGCCTTTTAACTGCCACTCAAGGTTATGGCTGCTCTTGAGCCATATTATTTTGAGCTAAACATGCCCCAAACTCCAAAATGATGGTAGTGAAGACAGTGAAGACAGTGAAGAGGATAATCACTTGGGGAAAAAAATTCGTTTTGCTGACCTTGTGAAGGATGCAAAGTCAGTTGTAGGATTTTCTCCTTCCTGCCAATTTCGAGTCAGATGGAATGACGTCACATAAACATTGCCTGGCTGCCAAGCAAGGTTTCAAAATGGTGGCCTCCGAAATTGAATTTGGGCTTCTTTAAGATGAATTTCTTCAGGATAGTAGGTACTTAAGAGGCTGAAACTTCGGTGAGTGGAAAAGCTGATTGGTTACTTGCTATAGGTGAAGACCAAATAAGTAAGCTTTTTGGAGTAACCTTCTCCTTTAAAATAATGTATCAGCAATCACTAGTTTATGATATTTATAGCAGGATAATTAAATGTTTTTATTACAAAAAAAAAACAATGATTATTGATGTTTTTTTACATCACAGGCTCATTTTCCACTGCTTCATGCACAAGCTGCAAGTACCAAGTTTCTTGTGAGGCCATAAGAGAAGATATTTTTCAGCAAGTTAGTTGATTTTCGATTTGTAAAATAAAAATTCAATGTTCAATGAAATGTGTATACTAACTGCACACTGCGCAGATGTTGTTGGAAGCTTTAGGAATCTTCTCTTATAGCATGGTGAACAAAGTCTCAATTGTACAAAATATAATGCATTGTTCAGGAGAAATACACAACAACTCCTAAGTGCCGTTTGCTAAGTTCTTAATGCCAACATCTACCTTCTAAGTAAAGCAACAATGAATTCTCACAGCAGTTTGTTACAACACCACCATAACTGGACCAAGATGACCACTGAGATTTCCTTTTCTACATCAAAGAAGCTTGCATTTTATGAGTTGCACACCATCGATGAATAATAGCTTAAAAGCCAGGCATTTTCTTCTGAGTATCACATTTGTTTCACTTTCACTTGTGAGATTCTGCCAGTAACCATCCTCGATAGTATGCTTTATGTTCATGTGCATTTAACTTGTTTGGCTTTCTTCCCTCAGGTCATACCTCTTTGCCCAAAATGCCCACAAGATGGGAGCTGTTTTGCCATAATGAAACCTGGTATCCTTTCAATATTGTTGACATAAAAATAGTAGAAAGATGATAGACCTTTAGAATGAAACTTTAGATGTCTGATGTCCATTTTGGAACTCTTGAACTTTAGTCCAGCTTTAAGTTACTCAAGGACTGTATGTGAAGATTTTTATACAGTCAGCTTTGTTATGTCTGTGTGACCCATGAAACTTTGTGATTTTGGGTGAAAGCGAGGCTTATCCATTGCTGCAAACTCACTCTCCTGTTGACTTTTTTTGGCTAGATTGCCTCCAGTACATGTGCTGCTGTGCTCATTGACTGCAGCATGTACCCAACATACATCCTGATTGAATTTACAAGCTAAAAGTTAATTGTACAGAGATATGCAGGTTAGGACATTATCAGTCCCTTTCCAGTCAAGTTGTTTCCTTTTCGATTGCTAATTTATGTACATGTACCTTGACTCTGTTGTTCTAGATATTGTATTCTTTGGTGAGAGTCTTCCATCTGAGTTTTATCACAACCTAGATGAAGATTCTGAAAAGGTATACCCTTATGATACTAGACAGTGTAGTTCTAATAATTATGTAGAATCTTCACATCTTTCATAGACCTGATGTGAGAGTGTAGGTGTACTTGACTTTTGACCAATAAACAATCTGTATTGATAAAATTTGTATGCAATTGTTGCATTATCCTTTTTATTTTAGCATCTGCTATCAAAAGTGCATGTGACAATATTGTACAGACACTCTCTAAGTCAGCCTGTGTACAGCCGCCCCCTCCCCTCAAAAAAATCGGGGAGAGAGACTTTCTCCCCGATCTTTCTGAGGGGAGGGGTGGCTGTACACAGGCTATCTCTAAGGCAGTCCTTGCTGATCACCCTTCTTTGTTCAGGTTGATCTTCTTATAGTTATTGGTTCTTCTTTGAAAGTCAGACCAGTGGCATTAATTCCAAGTAAGTGTCTAAAGCAAATGGTCACTTGTTTTCATAACTGTACAATTCATGTTGGAGGCGGCCTGCCTTACCTTCACTTACAATATTAAGGATCAGGTACTTCCACCTGTGACGTCCTGAAATATTTTTAAGTCCCCCTAATGGCATATGCAATTGCCGGATCGACATTTCTTCATGTTGGATAGTGCAAGGTAACAATCTTTTGGTCGAATCAGTTCAATTAAAACACTTCCATTTGGGCACCAAAAGGTCGTGAAATATTTCTGAGTCACCCCAATGGCATGTAATTATCAGATAGACAACAACTCTACATGTCAGATTCTCCATTCGATAAATAGAACGAATCGATGGAATCAAAGTCCCTGTTTTGTGGATAGGATCTATTCGACAGTATTGGACAACCCACTTACTTTATGGGCTCGGGCTACCTAGCTTGTTTTTACCGTAGTGGCATTGTTAGCTGCTTAGTCGTCAGCTAGACTGTACAAGTGTCCTGTGGCTTCATTCACTACAGGTCATGTGCCGCCTGAGGTGCCACAGGTGCTTATCAACAGAGAGCCGCTCAGACACATGACATTCGATGTCGAGTTACTGGGTGACTGTGATGTCATCATCTCTGAGCTATGCCAGCGACTGGGCGGGTCCTGGATCAGTTTGTTGGACGATTTTAAGATGCCTTATGTGGAGAGAGGTCTTTCATCACCTGACAAGGTTAACGTGACTCCAGAGGAGCGTCCAGAAGTCGTCGAGAGTAAAGTATCAGGAACTCTTGATGGTGATCGGGTGAGATGCATCTGACTATATATGGCTTTTGAAAGTTGTAATGATGAGCAAAGTGAAACTATACACCAAACCATTTTCTGACATCTAACAACCGATCCATTATTTAAAAACATCTTTTCAATTTCAGACTCAACGAAGTGCACAAAGTGATGAAAGAAGTGTATTACACGATATAGAGAATACAAGTGAAGATGCCAGTCGAGGATATCCGCCGCCCCCTAAGGAAGGTCATGTGACTGTAGGTGAGAGCAGTGGCTGTGAAGAGACTGGTGACGAGCCATGCAGAGACCAGCCTAGAGCTTCTGCCGCTGGACAACAAAATGAGCACTCTACTAACAACGACACACCATGCCAAGAAGGTGGATGAAAACAAAATCTTTATCTGTTGTATTTCCTTCCCCTTAGCCACTTCTCCTCCACCCTCGCTATTTTCGCGCTTTACTTGTTTCAAACTGTACTGGAACATGTTAATCTCTAAATAGCGTCACAGTAAATGGTCGCACTTTCATAGCAGTTGTCGCAATTGACCCTGTATGAAAACAGGACTTTTGTGTCACCTAAATGCGTCGTTTCCATGTTGCTTTACACAACGATAAAATGAACAAAGCTGAACAGGTTATTAAGATCGTGCAGACTAATCAGTCTGTGCTTTCAAGTATTTAGAACACATCCAAATAACGGTGTTGAGTAGAAAGAGAAGTTTCCAGGAGAAATTCTATAGCTGTGAAATTTTTCACACGGGGAATAGTTCAGGGTCTTTAAATGCGTAAGGCTGTTATAGGCCCGAGGAGGTACTCCCTTATATGGGTTATATAGGTATGTGCGGCCCCAAAGGCTATGGTTTTTCAGCCATTCTGGTCATAAATAGGGTATCGATTTGGCCATTTTGCTCTTAAATTAGGTATGGTTTTTGTGCTCTAGACTTGGATTGGGTTTTTTAGAAGCAACTTTTTCATCATTATCGATAAGACCATAAACAACCGGACTTCAAAAATTATGTTTAGGGCAACTGTGTCAGCCGCAATGGTCATAAATAGGGTATCGAATTTTTGGTCTGGTCATAATTAGGGTAGGGAGAATCGCAGATTTTGGCCATAAATAGGGTAAGGGTTTTCGGAAGCGGGCCGCACACCCCCAACAAATTTTTCTGGGAGTACCCCCCCCCCCTCCGGAGTTATAGGCTGAGGGGTGAGGAACTCGCTTGATTGGTTATTGTTTTGATTAGTTTTTTTTTTCGTTATCGTTAGGAACAAGGTAATATAAACTGACCTGGGCTGTAAGAAATATGTGTAAGTGTTAACTGCACTCATTGTGGCCACAGAATGGTACGTTCCACGCCAACAAACCCATTACTTTCATTTTTCATCTTTTGCAGATTTTCCTCGATTCCTCTTCATGCCTCCAAGTCGTTACATTTTCTATGGCGCTGAAGTTATGGACTCTCCTCTCCCCTCCCCCTCCCCCTCAAGAAACATCAGTGGCTACTTGGACAGTACTAGCGAGGGGAGTGACAGTGACAGTGTTGGAGAAATCGATGATAACGAAGCTGGCGGTGATCAGCTTGATGGCATTATTCAAGATCTGATGAGACATGAAAGAAGCGCTGACAGAAGCACTGAGAACAAGCTCCAAACAACAACAAACAATGGGCAACTGGTTACTCGCGGCAGCAGCGGCAGTGACAGTACCAGTGACGATGGCTTTGATGAAGGCGATGCAGATAAAGCCTCAGAGATCTACAATAGCGAAGTAACTAAACAGGCGTTGTCTCTAATCCTGGGAGGTTTGAGCAGCTACACGTGCGCAAGCGAGGAGAACAGTCTGTTGTCGGCTGGGTCTGATGACCCAGTCACTCCGGGCTCGAGTGAGCCTTGCTGCCTGCCGTCAGTTGCTGCAGACACGCTGTTGACTGACCGACCATTCAGTGGTGTTACCATGGATAGACCGCCAACACAGCCAGATTATCCAGAGCCTGGAAATCAGGATCACATCGAAGATACAAAGAAAGGTGCTTCTGAATGCGGCCAATCTGGTGACGACTGTGTGCTGTTGGGAACGAAAGATGATGTTAGCAGTGATGCGAGTGCTACCCTGAAATCCGATTCTTTGCATTCATGACGTTAATGTTTATTTATTCTGTAAAGAACTATAGAAGCATTTTCTTCTTACATGTGTATTATGTATATTATATATTATATATTTTTTGGTATTATTTAGCCAAATGGGCATAAAACAAATCTTGACTACACGGTCTGGAAAACCGCCATCTGCGACGCGACTGTAACACAGCTGTAACTTAACCCTCCTGTATAGTTCAATACTGTACTACACTACAGTATTTACAATTTTGAGATTTGAATTAAGAGCTGGGTCTTAATATAGTCAATGTACAATATATTACAATATGCAGTATTTATCTTTATTATTTTTGATTGGTTCCCTGGGCTGCCCGAATTTATAGCTACCCACCGCCAAGTTCTACTTTCGTTCTGTTCTAAGTAAAACGACAATTTCCTAAGTCTAGCGGACGTTTAATCGAAGTATATGCTGTTTATTTTTGGCGCACGCTTTTGTCAAAATAGCTCCATTAATTTATAGGCAAAATTTAAAAAAAAAACCACCATGATAATAGCCTCTTCCAAACGTTCAGTTAGTTGAGGTGCAGCGCCAAAATCAGCGAGCGAAAACACAGGGGAGAGGCCTGGTGCGGCGCAGCTCCTCCCACCAAGCCTCTCTCCTTTTTTCCCTCGGTCGTTTTTTCGCGCTGCGACAGAACTAATTGAACGCCTGGAAGAGGCAACCATGATGAAGGAAAACAAACAAAAAAGAAAAAAAAAAAGAAATACTGATCGAGCTGTTTAATTTGCGAGTTTATGTGCCTTGGCACGACTAAGGCCATAAACTTACAAGAGAAGAAGGAGAAAAAAGAAAACTCGACCAGTATTTCCCCTACACGGACCGCGCGCTCATAATTAATAACATTCATGTTATTTTGCAACAGAAAGCATAAGAGCAACCTAAAGGTATATTACATGACGTTTTTTGTGCTCCGTAAACAGTTCAAGCTGGACTAGGGTGGGACGCACACCTTCAGTAGACTAACGAGTACGAAATGACATATAAAAGAGTAGTTGTAAATAAACCATCTGAAATATAATTATGTGCTGCCTGTGCATTGAGAATTGAATTGTTGACAACTAGATTATCGGCTTGTAACTTGGTTTGCTAGAAGCAAATTATAATGCTAGAAGTGCATATCTCGTATAACGACGCGCGCGTTCAGATTTCCCGCGAGTAGGTTATTTTTTAGCGCTAAACTTCGCGGGAAAAGGGAAGGATATACCGTAGTGTGTCAATTTGGAGGAAGCTTGATAAAGCATAAGTATACCAATCGGCAGTGACGTTTTGCCAACTCTCCTCTTCAGTTACACAATTCTCTGATTACGCGGAGTTCAGAAAGCTATTTTTGGATTTACGTTTGCCTTCTGCTTCCTGTTCAGTTTTGCTTTGGTTAAAAAACGCGCGTGCTAGTTACAGAATTGCTCACACAAATGACGAAATATAAATGAAACAATCTCACTGACCTAGTGCCCGACTTGGACTTTTGCAACAGTTTGTCAAGTTATTAAATGGTTTGAACCCAGGAGTATCAGTAGTTCGTATAGTGTGATCGTCTGGCCGGTGAGTGTAGTTCTGAAAAGAACTATTGTTGGTGACTGACGTTTCGACAACCTGAGCGGAAGTCATCTTCAGAGTAAAGTGAATAGTGTTTGTCAGTCGATGATGTTATAAGTCTAATCCTTTGAACGTGATTGGTCAGTATAGCCATTATGGTATCGGCTGAAAGACTCGTGTAAAGTTTGTCATCAGTCATTGGTGGGTTTCGATCCGTCTATTGTTGGTCAAATAAGTCAGTTTTTGGTCCGTGTATTGTTAAGTCGGTCTGTTACAAGTCCGTTTGTCGGTTTCGTTTCCGTCACGCATAAGTCGTTTGTAAGGCGCAACTTATACCTCGCGATCGCAACTTATAACTCGCGATCGCAACTTATACCTCGCGATCGCAACTTATAACTCGCGCTCGCAACTTAAAACTCGCGATCGCGACTTACAACTTTCGATCGCAACTTATTACTCACGATGGCAACTTATAACTCTCGATGGCAACTTATAACTCTCGATGCCAACTTATAACTCTCGATTGCAACTTCTAACTCACGATCGCGACTTATAACTTGCGATCGCAACTTATAACTCGCGATCGCAACTTATAACTCCCGATCGCACATTAAAACTCGCGATCGCAACTTATAACTCGCGATCGCAACATATAACTTGCGATCGCAACTTATAATTCCTAATCGCAACTTATAACTCGCGATCCCAACTTATAACTCACGATCCCGACTTATAACACGCGATCGCGACTTATAACTCGCGATCGCAACTTATAATTCGAGATCCCAACTTATAACTCGCGATCGAACCTTATAACTCGCGATCGCAACTTATAACTCGCGATCGCAACATATAACTCGCGATCGCAACATAATTCGCGATGGCAACTTATAACTCGCAATCGCAACTTATAACTCGCGATCGCAACTTATAACTCGCAATCGCGACTTATAATTCGCGATCGCGACTTATAACTCGCGATCACAACTTATAACTCGCGATCGCAACTTAAAACTCGCAATGACAACTTCTAACTCGCGATCGCAACTTATAACTCGCGATCGCAACTTATAACTCGCAATGGCAACTTCTAACTCGCGACTGCAACTTCTAACTCGCGATCCCGAGTTATAAGTAGCGATCGCAACTTATAATTCGCGATCGCGACTTCTAACTCGCGATCGCAACTTATAACTCACGATCGCGACTTATAACACGCGATCGCGACTTATAACTTGCGATCGCAACTTATAATTCGCGATCGCCACTTATAACTCGCGATCACACCTTATAACTCGCGATCGCGACTTATAACTCGCGATCGCAACATATAACTTCCG
>Ga0126338_10000653_pt1 | contig 19805 bp, 15 predicted proteins | sample OrbCmetagenome_2_FD_92529 | JGI IMG/M metagenome (GOLD analysis project Ga0126338, IMG submission 92529) | Coral microbial communities from Petempiche,Puerto Morelos, Mexico - Orbicella C C metagenome | ecosystem: Host-associated > Invertebrates > Cnidaria > Coral | place: Petempiche,Puerto... | reverse complement strand
GAGTCCTTGTACAAAAATAGTTTTGATTTGCATAGAAATGAACCTGTAGAGATAACACCATAAGAATGGTTTTGCACAAAGACTCATTTTTACACAGAGGCAAAAGGGAACTCTGAAATGGCTTATTATCTCCACCTCAGAAGATTTTAATAAACTTTATTGGGAATGTGTATGTACAAATGTATCTAAAGTAGTAAAAAACAAAAAACAAAAACAAAAAGAAAGAAAAGAGATCATTTCCCAAAAGGGAAGGCGCAAAAGAGACAATTGAACCCATGCGAGGCGCTTCTGAGAATGATGTTTACAGCCAATTTCGAGTCTCTTCGAATATCGAGGGATTCCCAGTGTTTGAAGCAAAATGAGAGAGTGACAAGGAATCAGTGACACAATCAATAGAGGAGAAAAACAATTCTAGAATACTACGTTGAGGTCCAGTATCTAATAATCTTAATACCAAGTTTGGCTTTAAATAATCTTTTATTATTGCAGGTGATAGAATATGCACTAAACACAACAAATGGTCAAGAGCCAAAGAATCTAGTGCCAATAAGCACTCGCCACCCTCTAATCACCTCATGGGTGTTCTGTAAACAGCTGTTGAATCAGCAGATGCCAAAGAATCTTGGTCATGATGACGAGGTCAGCTGTCGTTATTGTCTACGATGAACAGTGTCAATTTTGTATCTAATCAGTCAATCCAAGTTTTATTTTAAATGTTCTGTTGAATTTATGTTTCAGAATCTCCATAGTCAAGGTCCCATGTGCCGTGCTTTGTGTGCTGTTGAAATGCTATCACTGCAGAACAATGGCTTACCGGAGTTTACTGGAACATGTCCCACACTTCCCGAGGTGAGTCTCTTTGAATATCACGGGATTCCCAGGGTTTGCAGCAACATGAGAGTTCAAATCTAGAATACTACGTCGAGGAGAAAAGGAGAGGATTGACCCTTTTTCTATGACAACAACAAATGGAGCATTGACAGCTTCGTCAGTAAGCAATTAAAAAGGCTATGAAAGGTAACACTGTAGTGCCATTTATCTCTTTTGTCAGACCTCTCCCCTCTATAGTGACTGGTATTTTGAAGACAACGAGCTAAAGCTTAGGCAAAGATGGGTTCTATTACATTTACTTAGTTGCAATGCGGTGACATACACACTGAAACATAATTGAATAACCTTTGTGTTTGTGGCCGTTTTACAGACTGTGAAGTTGGTAGATGGATGCCAATGGAGTGACAACTTGGTGGAGTTACAGATGTGGAGCAGACTGTCCGTGCTGGCTTTTAACGCCGAGAATCATTCACTAGTACTGCACTGTGGTCAGAGGGCTGTAGTCTTTGCTCAGAGTGATAAGTGCCTGGCTAAACGACAACCTAAGAAGCCGGACAGGTAAGCTGAATCGATTTAACAGTACTAAAAGCGTGTTTTTCTTTGTAATAAATGTTCACGATTGTTCAATTGAATTTTAGCATTTTCAAGCACAAACTTGTGGTAGAACAAGAGATGCTTTATTACGCTAGTGTTGTTATGGGCCAAAGTCTGATGAAGAACATGCAGGGCAAGAATGAGATCAGGAGAGATGCACTTGTCTGTTTTGTCAATGCTTGCAGGTAACATGAACCGGTTGTCCTATCGTGTAAGTGCTTTCTGTACTGCGTTTTTATCCAGTAAACGCTTCATTATTTTGATAAAAACAGATACTTTAGTCAAGGAGAAGTGTATGGTGTGGCATCCAGTTACTTGCCACGCTAGAAACATTTTGATTGGTTTATTAGGGTACTATTAATGTCAGTAGCTCAACAGTGGTTGGTTAGACAAAAATAAATAGCTGGTACTCTGAATTTTTTCAACTGTGACGACTCTGTGAAAATTTCACATATGAACCACCTGTTATTTGGCAAATAGATGTAAAATGTAAATGTGTTTACACCTGATCCCCTTCACGTGTTAAGACGGAATCCACCACTGTTTTAAATATCTTCTCAAAAAAAAAAAAAATCATTTCTAGCAACACCAAACGTCAAAAACGAATGTTGAACTTCATATGAAACACTTGAAAGTACTGGTGAAATGAAACTGACGATGAAATTTTGCCTGTGTTTGCACAAGTTCTCTGAACTTTGAAATTCATTTTCTCTCGTTCCCATGGGAAATTGTTTTCGGTGTTATTTCCGGCTATTATTGATGTATTTACCTTTAAGAAAATGTAAAAATGACTGTAAAATACTTAAAATTATTCTGGCACCAGATTTTTATCCACTAAAACCTCACTTAGTCCCAGCGAAACCAAAATTCATATATTAATCTCTTCCTCAATAATACGGACACCTCCATACAAAAGAAACTTTGTTTTTTTCCGTTAGGTTTCCATACTGTCTTTCTAAAGGTGTATGAACCTTCTATAGTGGAGCTAACTAGCATTCCATGTTCTGTTCAGTTGTTGATACCGTGACCGCACCGCCGCAATCCCTGAATGCCCTTGTCTAGACTCACAGTACTAAACACTGAACGAGTTTGTTGTCCTTCTGATGCAAAATGTCTCTTTATCACGTTTTAAGATTCGGACAGAAAGCAGGGAATTATGACTTGGTGATCGCAGCTGCTCGTCATTACTGGAATGCTATCAAGCCATTTATTGTAGAGCCAATTGAGCGAGAGTTGCTCAGGGAACCAATGGAAGCTGTGTTGGAGTGTATTGCTGCAGTAGCGGATAATGAAGTAGACAAGGAAGATGAGGTAAGACACGTTATCAATAGGCCATATTCGTATTCCAGGAATTGAACTGGAACTAGCTTGCAATAGAGGCTTATGCGGGGGAATATCTTTAAAAAGAGATGAGCGTCATTTACATTTGAAAAGACTACCCACATTAGCCTCGGTTGCAAGCTAGTTCCAGTCCAACACCGACAATACGAATATGGTCTGTTGGGTGTTGGTTGGTCAAGATGAATCCTTTTGTCATAGTGTTGCCTTCTTTTATTGACTGCTCATTCTTGCTATGATGAACAGGGAGGCTGTCCCTGCCCCTGCTCCTGCTCCTATAACATGTAGTATGAATCTCTTGTGGCCGGCTCTCTTTAATAATTTAGGCATCAGTTAAATATGTCATTTTGGTCATCCCTTTAGGATGACGACGAGGATACAGAATCATCTCCAGAGAAGAAAGTATCTAAGAAACCTGTAAGTAGCAAGAGTGATAAAGATAAGAAAGCCAAAGACAAAGCAGGGGACAAGAAGAAAGACAAAGAAAAAGAGAAGGAGAAAAGCAAACCAGGTATTTCGAGTCCAAGATAACTTTTAAGACTTTGCTTACAGTAGCAAACAACTTAAAATGCACTATTTTGAACCGGTGATGAATGACCACCTATTCCTAAGGCCAAACGTTCTGCTCGAGGTGGAAAGGTAACATGAACTCCATCAAGTTAATCAACTTTATTTTCGTAACCGGGCATTAACCGCAGAGTCTAAGTGCAAGTTCGTTCTTGAGGGCCTTGTTCAAGACAGTTCATGAATTCAATTCTGAACTAATAACACGAATTAGAGTGGTTTTCAGTTGAGTGTCGTAAAACAAAACCAAACCAATTACTTACCAATTACACTACTCAGCCAACCTCAAACCGTAGTAAAACCGACACCAAAACCAAAGTAATTGCCTGATTACTTTCGACACTCAACTGAAAACCGCTCCGATGCATCTTTGGCTCCAGCTTGTTTGTCTCCAAATCAGTAAAAAATAATTCATGTAAACCTTATTTTGCTTTTCAAGATTTGAGAGGGTTTGTGGTCAAATGAGTAGATCGTTAGACTCTGGAGTTGCAGTCCTGCTGGGACCATTGGTATTTCCTTGAGTAAGACACTTTACTCTCACGTTGCTTTTCTCCACCTTGGAGTATAATTGACTACCAGTAAATTGTTAGAGTAAACTGACAAATTACTTGAGGAGATGAAACCTGCTATGGCGTAAGCATCTCCTTCAGGACGAACAGCAAAATCATGTTGCAATAACCTGGATCAAAGTACCCACGCTGATAGGTTATCTGGCTCCTCTGTTTTACAGGAGACAAAACTGGAGGTAAAGGAGGCAAGACCGAGAAGCAGGACTCAAAAGATAGTAAGGTGGGCGATGACAAAGGTAAAACAGGAAAGCCAGGGGCTGAACAAGAAGACAAACCTCCACCATTACCTAGTGCGTATGACGAGGATCTGATGCTACGTGCCGCCATGTATGGAGTGTTATTTCAGGCTTACGCTGATAAGGCAAGTTATTACCTTAACAAATGCAATGAACGTACGATACTTCTTAACGCAGTTGCTCCTTACTTGTAATTTGAGTAGTATGTGAGCACTACAATATTTTAGAAGGTGTTTTAAAGATGTCTACTTTGTATATATTGCTACAAGAATTAGGCTGCTTTGCCTAAAGAACATAAATTATTTTATACTTTGTATTTTATTCGGCTTTTGAGCCTTAACTGCCTTAAGGCGCATACAACGTTTGAGTGGGATACAGCTAATTGCATTTTATAGATGATGATGGTGATGAGGGGTTACACTTTTTACCATAAGTAAAGAAGTAAACACGGAATTGTTTACTTTTCAGGGTGAATGGGAGCAAGGATTACGTGCTATGGACCAGGCTGTCAAGGACATGCCGAGGACATATCACAGATTGTAAGTTTGTAGGCAAAACGTTGCTGGACGCCTTTGTGAATATAAAACAGTTCGGTCAAAATACTGTCGCAAGTACTTTTCACCCTAAAAGTTTTTGAAAAACTCTGTTAGGGGAAAATGTACTTGCGACACGTCAGCCTTGATTTCAAACTAACTAGACTACGTGACTCATGTCGTACTTTATGGTCGATGATGAAACGATACCATTCCCCGCTCAAACATGCTATGTTTCAGATTGGATTAGAGAAGGAAACAGATTAAAAAGGTTTTTGGTGGCGAATCAGAATTTTCGGAACTGTGCTGGCTATCAATCTCAATGTCAGGTTATTGAGAAATTAACATTTCTCTAATCTTCTTTAGGCTGATATTCAAACATCGTGTCATAACTAAAGCCAAGCTTGGACGAAATGTTGTATTTGATATGGGCAAGTTCAAGGTAAAAACTGTTTGTCTTAATTTCTTTGGTAGTTTACTTTAAATCAATGTTCTTAATCCTTAAACTAACAAATGGTAAGATTGTAAGATTGTTTTTTCAACAGTTTTTGCTGTGCAGGAATTTGTTTTTGGAAATTGCCCACTTTAGTAATGATCGTGATGTTGCTGTTGCTTTCAGAATGAGAAAGAGGATGTTATCGCCGCCATGTGGCGTCATGTGGCACTCAATTCCAAAGCTGCAGAGGATCAGTTAGCTGCTTATCAGAATGCAATTGAAGCTCTTGAGGTATGTTTATGTTAAGCCAATACAGTAAAAAACCCGCGTGTAAGAACCTTTATTTTTTAATGCCTGACAAAATAGGTTCTTTTTAAAATTTGGATGAAGTGGATATAATTGTTGATGACCACAAAAATAAATAAACCTGGGTGTGGTCCTTCAATATATGGTATTTATTCACAACTCTATTATGATAAGCCTAACACAATTGATTACATAATGCATATATTTGGTGTTGTCTCTATATTGTCGATGCGGTATTTTCTTGTAATATAAATTGGCAATCTCAAAGCCACACTCCTTGGTTAAAATGTTTGTCACAATTTATCTGTAACCCACATACAAGAACCTGCTTGTTGTTGCTTGGCTAAACAGGTTCTTATATTTTTGGGTATTAAATGGCAAATTTCTCCCAGCAGGTTCTTAAACCAGTAGGTTCTTACACGCAGGTTTTCACTATATTATAACCATGGCACGCTACGATTATACCATCTCTATTCAAAATAATCTGTTAAAAGACGGGTCTCTTAAGGCCTTGAATTCTTCCCCTTCCATATGTTTATGAGGTTCCAGTGTCAGGTAATAATTGCGTTGTGTTTTTCCCTTGTTATAGAATCCAGAGAGCGACTGGCAAAAGGTAGACTACCTCATGGAGTTTGGAGAATGGCTGTTTGTTAATGAGTATCCAGTGGCTGACGCGTTGGATCAGGTAGCCTCTCTTTACAAGCCACTGTTTCTTTGTATTTGCTGATATGTTGGTTACCTTCTTTGACAAATATTCAATTTTGTTTTCCAGTTTCTCTGGGCATCTGACATTCTGCTCAACAAGGACCCACACAAAGATGGCAAACAAGGTAGAGTTACAGCGTAAACTCACTCCATATAAAATGTTAACTGTCTTAAATTGTTCCGTATCTCGAACTGAGTGAAAAAGAGTTTCTCAATTAAATTACGCCGGTCACGTTTCTGCTGTTTTATCCGAGAGTTTTTTTACTCTATCGCCCTCTAACTGAGTCCTCGAGAACACTAGTTTCTTTACAATTTTATCTTTCCTACAGTTTTGTTTAGCAAAAGATCAGAATACGTAAGCATGACCAAGTTACGAAGTTTGTTGAATTCCAAACTTCCTCTCTTGTTCTACAACTGGGCGAGATTTTCTGCCATTGAGATTACAACTAGGAGGGTTAATAACGTAGCGCGCTCTTAAATGAGAGTTTATGGCAAACTGTAGAATGTTCTCTGTAATTTCTAATACAGTAGAAACCCACATATAAGAACCTAGATTCGTCCAACTTGGCCTAAATAGGTTCTTATAGAAATGGTATAAAGTGGGATTTTAGGCTACTTAGGTTCTTTTAAAAATAGTTCCTTAATTTGATAGGGGCACTAGCGATCAGCACAGATAACTACTAATACAATTGCATTGTGTAATCCAGTATTGACAAAGACATGATATGGTTTTCATTTTAGTTCATTCTTTGAATCTTACTGACTGAAACCTAGACTAAATTTTTTTCTGAATTTTGATCTGTGCCTTCATTTTTGTTAAATAAGAACCGATTGAAAATTTTAGGCTAAATAGGTTCCTATGAAAAAGGGGTTTAAAATGAAAATTCTAGCCTAACAGGTTCTTATACGCGGGTTCTTACTGTACGCATTTTGCTGTGAACATTCCAGGTGACAACAATGACGCAAGAAGTGAAAGCGAGAGCGAGGTAGATGCATCTAAGTTTGTGCCAGAGGAACACCGCTCGGTAATAGGCCTACGTCCTTCAGATGTCAACGTTAACCTAGAGGACATCACCGACATCCGACAGCTGGAGACTCTGATGCGTGTTCATGTGATGCTGGCTCAGGTGGCTGGTCACTCGTCTCCACACTCCACGGACTATGTGCTGTTGGCGTATGCTTTCCTTTATAGGATATGGCAGGTGAGAAATGCACTTGGCTAGTAGAATCTTCCGTTTATGAATGAAACGTAAATGTGCAAGGGAAATGATCTTTTTTTTTTTTAGTCCAGAAAACTTTGTCATCTTTAGTCTCGAAAAAGTGAAAAGTAAATTTCTAAACGCTAAGGAAGCGTGGCTTAATGTCTCAAAGATGAGACATTTGAGTTCAAGAAAGTGGTGCATATTTTGTGGGGCAAGAGTTTTCATTACGTTTTGTTGAAACTCTTGCTTCTCCCACACTCCCTCTCTCAAATTTGTGTGCGAATCAATATGCATGATTATCTGCAATCTTACTGTTTACAGTGATTGGGTCATGTGGGTGTTTCTCATGTAGGTATCAATCTCCTCTGCTGAACGCATACAAAAGGAAGGAGGGAAGCCTGGGGAGAGGGCCCCATCGAAGAAAGGCAAAGAGAAAGGCAAGGAAGCTAAGGAGGTTAGTATTACCACTGTTAAAATGAACTTCTTCTTTCGAAGTGTAAATCCACGAACAATAAGAAGGAATTATGAATCTTGAGCCGCAAACGAAGCTCTACACAAACGTATGAAAGACACGAATGTTGACGCTCACTGTTTTTACTTTTAGTCTCAAACAAAAGTGGAAAAATCAAGTGGGAAGACGTTATTTCCAAGCACAATGGAAGGATGGGCCACTTTTGAACTTTCAGAGAAGGTAAAATTGCAACATTTAAATTGCTTGGATTGTCATTTTACTAATCAAAAAATTCTCAGAAAGTTGCATCCCTCTAGCGCCTGCCTTTATGAACTTCATCTGTATCAATAATCGTATTTACAGAATGTGAAATGTTTGTTGTTCGTCACATATTTCCTTATTTCACTCTCAGCTTCAGGAGTACTTCAAGTGTGACATCACCGGAACAATGATAAACAAAGCGACCTTCCAGAAGCCGGTCAGTATACTGGTGACAGAAATGTAGGTTATTGAGTAGACGTGTTCATGGACCGAGACGGAGTCGAGGTCCATGAAAAAAAAGAGCGAGGCCAATATCCAGCCATCTTGACCAAACAAGCTGGGTCAAAAGAGGATTTATTATACGGAAAAAGAACACTTTTCTTGCGGGACACAGCGGGTAATCCCGATAGCCCCATCTTGCCTGTTCGGGTAGCCAATCACAGCGCAGGACTCAGGTCATCTTGCCCGCTCGCGGAACTAACCATATAATAATTAGCTATGATGTTCAATAGGAAAATAAACTAAAACACGAAACACTACAGTTGCACGATGTAGCTCACGGATCAGCTGAAAGAAGTCGACGTTTCTTCCCCTTTTCATTTTTGTGTGTCTGCCATTTGTTGTTCTTAACAGTGTATCTCACAACAGATATTTTTGTGTTCATTAGATGCTGAGCTTGTACTACATCCAAGCCTTGTTTCGTGACCTGCGTGACCTGGGATATCATCAGCTGGCTCTTCCTGTTGTCGCCATGCAGCAGCTCATAGCAGACTTGATATTGGACAACAGTCAACTGAAGAAGCTTGTGCATCTCAGGCACGTACAACTCTCTTACCTAAGCACCCTTCGTTTGTCTTTTCTAACTCCACTACATGCTAATTAGTAATAGTAATTGGACCGAGTGGAGTTCAATTCAGGGAGTAATCGAGGAGTAATTTCTAAACTAGGCGAGCGCGTAGCGCGAGGCCGATTTGAAATTACAAACACGATTGCTCTTAGAATTGTACCACACGGAAACCAATTACTAATTGATTGGATCAATAACAAGAGATTAAAAGATATTAAAAAATGTCTTTTAAGATTTTCTTTCGAGCGAAAAGTCAGTGGTACTTTCCATTAGTTGTAGAAACAGGTAAATTGTAGGGCACATTAAGAAGGAAGCTATTAAAGCGCAAGTAATGGACGCGCGAATGGCTTAGGTATCCAATCACAAAAAGTTGTAATTGGACACCCACGTTATCGCGCACCGATTAAGTGACAAATAGGCGCCCGGAAAACCAATCACGATTTAGAACTTTGTTATAAATTCGATTATTTCCATTATCGCTTTGATGGAATATTCACGTAACAGAAGTGTAGTTTGTTGTTATTGGTGGTCCAGGTCGGTTCTGTAATGTTCCTTTTCCATTATTTCTCCGGTATAGAGCAATGGAGTTATGTCAGGAGCTGAACTTACCCTCTGGGGTGGCCCATCATGAGAAGTGCGCTGGCCACATGTTACTGACAGAGCAAGAGCAAGCCAAGTAAGGAAACTGATATTAACTATATGGTTTGATTATGGTTGTTGTTTTTTTTAGATTAGTTTTCAATTGTAATATTGTAGTTATTGTAACATATCATGTGAAGAAGAATGGGAAAAACACGAGAATGAAAAAAAAAAAAAAAACATTTCTTTTAGCCAGTCGTTGGCTGAGAGAGGGTCTTCGCTTTGATTGATTGGAGTGTTTTCCGCGAGTTGTTTCGATTAAATGAAATTATAATTTACTACAAACTTTTAAAAACATGATTATGGACAAATTCCGTGGAGGACGGTGATTTCGTAATATTTTATAACCGTTTGTCTCCTTTGTATTTGTGTTCATTGCCAATTAGATCACGCGAGGAAATCGAGATGTGGAAAGAGAAACAGCGCCAAGTGAAAACCGAGGAAGAAAAAACTAAGAACAGCAAGAGTGTCGTGTTCGATACCAGGACCTCGAACCTGGTACTTAGGCCCCAGGCGCCTGGTGCTGGGGACATCGTGCAAGAGGAATCCTGGAACGAACACAAATGGGTGATAAGTGATGTGTGTTACCGGGAGTTATGGACTGAGCAGGCTGAAATACTTATCCGGCAGGTACAGTCAGCTGGTGTGCATGTGATCTACTATATTGAAAACTGGCTACTGTTTCTGGAATTGTTACACCCATGTATGTCAACGTGATTTGTGGAGCCTTTTCCTTTCTTAGTCACAGCATCATTTTGAGTTATTTTGGCCACGTACGAAATTGCCTTTAAATTGAAGGAAACCTGAAAAGAGTAGTTTACTAAGATCGAAAAACACCAAAGAGATAATGATAAAGCATAAAGGAGCAAGGATGGATAAGGATGGAGAAGATTGACACGGATTACAAACGACGGACTTGAAAAATTTAGGCTAAACTTTTCAAGATGGCAAACCGTGAGGTAGCTCCTTTGAAATTGACCTCATTGATTTGTGTTTAACATTTCTCTTTCTAGGGTCAGTTTCTACCGGCTCGGCAGCTTCTGAGTGAAGCAAATCTATCAGCAAGGGTGAGTATAATACTTAAATCCTGAGTCTCAGTCGCGTATCTAGGCCGCGTGCAATCTTTACATCTGGAAAAGACTTGTAAGATAAAGTTGACCTCTGGAAAAATCTAACTTGTCTCAGCTGCATATCAAGTTCATAGTTGTTAAGTGAATATGTATCCGCCGGCTCCGTAAAAACGATTAGGAAAAAATTTAGAAAATAGCCCAAGGAAAATACGCGCAGATTGGTTTAAAATCGTGTTTGTATCAGTAACTCGATAGAGACCGAGCTGTTGACGTAATGATGGCGCGAGCAAAGTTGATGATCAAAGTAAAAAGGTTTTCTTTTTTTCGTCGCGGAATTTTCTAAAAAAACAACAGAACACATTCTCCCTGTTTCTGTCAAGTTAGAGAAACACGAGTGGAAGTTTGGGAGAACTCGAAAAAGCTGTGGAAACACTCGCCTGTCTGCTCGTGTTCCCACAGCATATCTCGTTCTCCCAAACTTCCACTCGTGTTTCTATTTAACAATAATTATTAGATTGTGAGCTCGAGATTTCTCAACTATCATTCTTAGAACTCGAGAGCGAATAATCTAATTGTTTTAGTATAAATCTACTAGTGGATCAAAACTTTATCTAAATCCTCTTCTCAGACACCTCGAAAACGCAAAGAAGCGGCCGTCATTTTGTTAACAAGTGCGCACTGCTACGCTACTCACTATCTAATAAATAATTAGATTATGAGCTCGAGATTTCTATCGCGTGAGAGTTGACGAGGGCGCAGCCCGGCCGAGTCAACTATCACGCATAGAAATCGAGAGCGAAGACTTTATCTAAATCCTCTTCTTAGACACTTCGAAAATGCTAAGAGGCGGCCGTCATTTTGTTAACATGGGTACACTTCTACGCTACTCACTGTCTATCATAGAACAGATAGTGAGTAGCGTAGCCAATCAGAGAACGGCATTCGTGAAAGAACGCTAGTAGATTTATACTAAAATTTGATAGAAACAAGGTCATGTTTTTTATTTCTTAAATGTAGAAGTGCGATCTTTTCCTACAACAGTGTAAGAACCCTCCCAGTTGTTGCCTCCTTGTCCTTTTCCAGTTGCTGTTAACATGTTTCTCTTTATTTTCAGGCATTTGATGACAAACGAACTCTTTCCAATATTCTGCTCCAGTTAGCTGTGATGGCTTTGGCAGAGTCAAACTGGGGACAAGCTACGTCATTACTGCTTGAAGCTCAGGTATTGGGATATAATCAGAATATAGCCATAAATTGTCTGGTTGAAATCCAAATACGAGGCCGTTGAAGAATGGTGTAGTTTAAAAATAACAAGTACTTTACCATCTGGCCAACCATTGTGGTTCATGTCTCTGGCGTGACTGGATACTTTTCGCACAAGTAATTTTGTCTGGAAGTCGACTCGCCTACATGTTCAAAGAAACTACTAGGTTCACATGGCTAGGGAGAGGCTACCATTTTAACTACAGTCTTTATGATTAAACAATGATTCGAGAAACGGTTTGGTCAGTGTTAATTTATAGATTTTGGTAACATCTCATCGACTTCGGCGATTTGACTTATGGGCAAAGTAGCGCTGTGGAACGTTTTACGTTCTCCCAGTTCTAATAGTTTTGCGATGAATGAAGACGATTGTTAACTGTGGTCTATACTGGGACTTTGAACGTATAATAGCTTGACGAAACCTGCTGTTTGTAAGAAAGAACAGCGATAGTGTGCTTCAACGATTTATTATGGAGAAATAATCCATCAGATCTAACTGTTTAGTGGCTTATTTTATTAAGTTACTCGTGCTTGACTTGTTCCTAGAATCTTCATGGAGATCAAAGATTCTGGTTAACAACCACCCTGCTGTTATGTGAAGCGTCTTTCGCAAAGATCGACAAGAATTCTACCATGCTGAACACGCCAGACCCCCTCGCCAAAGACAGGGTAAGTTCGTGATTGTTTCAGCTTTACGATGATTAATCCTCCTCCTTTCTGGGGGTTATTTTCTCAGATAAAGTTCACTAAGAGAGATTTTTAGAGGGTGGCGTTCTTTGTATACAGGGAAGCAATATTGTTGCATTATGTGGGTTCCTCGTGATTGAAAAAGGTTAAGAACTCAGTGCATACATCAAAAGGAATCAAACAATTTTCAAACGTATATTCGTTGGTGGTTTTGCTACTTACGCATTTCCCATTTAGGAACAAGGATGTGCCTGAAGAATTTTCTTAATTTTGTAGGCACGCAATATTCTGTTACGTGCAAAAAGGGTTTTCAAGGACCTGGCAGAGGAGAACCCCAATAAAGCTAACATGGCGGATTATATCGAGGCCGTCCTGGAAGCCCGGTAAGGATAAGCAATTCATGGGTTCTGTCATTTGGTATTTCAAAGAAACGGCAAGGATCTCTAAGGATCTCTGATGCCTAGTTCACATTAGCGACATAACGACATAAGAAGGACGTTATTTCGTGCTTAAAGTGTGAATATCCTGGCATAATGACATAGTAGCAACATAACAGCATAGACAAAACGACATAACGAAAAAAAAATAATTTTTTCCTTATGTTCACATTACCAACTTAAGCGATTATGTCGTTATGTCGTGTGAACTAGGCCTGCCTAAATACAGTTCAAACCTGAGCTCGAGTATACTGTAATCCTCGTCATCTTTAACCGCGCTTACAGTTTCCTTTCAGCAAAATTATTGGGTTGACCACTGTCAAGCAAAGAATCTCGAACTCTACTTGGGTTTTTTCAGGTTGGGTACTCTGCTGTCGGGTCATGTGGTCAATGATCCTCATTTGAGAAAGCAGGAGCAAGCTCACAAGGACCTGATTATCGCCTGCAAGGCATGTATTATGAGTAGACAATTTGTATGTCGGTATCTGGAATGACTAATCATTACTATTTTGTAAATCACGACTCGAGCAATAAAAAAGTTATTACAATATTTCCATAAGTGAGATTTTATTCCACTCACAAGTCAGTTTCTAGAAATGTATAAGTGCTTGATGATATGGTGGCAATTCTTGGACGGTCATTTTATTCTTGTTCACAGCACCTGTCCCGTGCGACAGCAAAGCTGAGTGAGTTGGGTCACAGACGAGAGGCAGTCAAGATCTTGTTGAAACTTGCTGCCATCAAGAGAACCTTTGCTGAAGACGGTATCACGCCCGAGGAGAGACAAGACAACCTTCTCGAGGTACCTCGCGTGCGCAGGCATGCAACAGACAAAGACACGCACGCACCCGCCTCTTACCTACCTATATGCAAGCACAGAAGTTTTAATACACCTGCATTGCTTTTGAATGTTAGTGCGAACGTTTCTACGCAGGCAAATGAATGCTTAGGAAGCGCACACCATGAGTGTTTGTCGCGTTTTTCTTATAAACTGATATTTAAACCACATTTTCTTTCTACAGGCGTTTGATATCCTGAAAGAAGCTGCGAGTTTATCTGATGCTGTACTGCATGATGTCCAGTCTGTTTCTACTCTCTCAGAGGTGTGTTGTTTGTTTTTATTGACTCCAAAACTCAAATTATCTCGATTTTTTGGGGAGAGTGTAACTTTCCTAAGGCTACACAAAATAAAAGTACCTTAAGACTAGAAATGTATTTGGTTAGGATAAACTGGAGGCGCAGGCGCAGTCCGTCGAATCGGGCAAGATATAATCTCCTACCCAGATCTCACTCTGTTTACGCTGGGAGAGGTCTGGGTTCTTTTATTTGGCAAGATGGTAAGCAAGACACTTTACTCCGTAGTGCCCCTCTCCAGTCTACCAGCGAATTGTTGAGGAAACTGCCGGGACATGAGCTGCGATGTAGAATGCGATGTAGTTGCATCACATTCAAGGAGAGTAGCAAAACTCATAGCCACTTTATTCTACAAATTAAAGGCCGAAGCTAAGCGCTAAGATTTGCGGGCCTCACGATACGTTTCTTGTTTTAAGTCTTTCTGGATAACATAAATAAAAATTGCACGTTTACTCTTCCACTCTAAGTTGATTTTTTTCTTTTAGCTTCAGTTTCATGTCGTACTTATAGACGAATACTAAGCCCAGCTTGAGGAGATTTCTTATTTTCCTTTAGCTCCGTAACTTGAGTTTGCCTGTTCAACGGGAAGCAGTAGACGCCAAGCTTGTCATTTCTGATCTGATGGTGGACATGTTGAAACAGTTTTCTAACGAAGATCGAGGAAAGCGTGAATTAGAGACTCAGAAGGGAAGCATCCAGAAGGTACTGTCAGTGGCACTCCGAACGAAGGGGTCCGTTACTTTCGAATTAGCAGCTCAGTCTTCATCCTCAATTGTATTACGAGATTTAATTCAGCGTTATATTTCAAGATTTTCTGAAAAGCGCTCACGTCAAGGGAAGATAATGATAGTCGGCATTTCTTTTCCCAGTTGATAGATGATTATGTTGGTGTGGAACCTTCACCAACAGAGAAGCAGAGAAAATGGAGAGAAGTTACAAGGTACAGTCCATAGACTAAAGTGTCTTTTATTGTTCGTTTGTTTGTTTGTTTTTTCTGCTCTTTTCGCTGTTGAGTCTTTCAGACCCATAGCAGGCTTATTTGCAACTGCTTAATCTGCCAATGCAAATGCGCCAATCACATTTTCGCTGACCCACTTCATAATGTACAATTCATAAATGATTTCATTGAGATATACCCCTTGTCGTGTCTGGGTTTCTCCAGTGTTTCGTGCAATTCTCATTCCTTTACGTATTTTTTCGTTTATCTAAAAGAACTCTTGCCGAGGACACAATGATGCAACTGTCCATGGCGCATGGCCTGACGGGTAATGTGGGATACCTCAAAGCCAAGGTGAGACATTTATAGCATAAATTATAAGATACCACAGTTTCAGCCACCAGTGTTTGAATTGCGATGTCAAAGTAATTCCGCATCATTAATGCCCTGTAAATTAAAGATATCTGACGAAAGCTAATACAATGCGAATTAGAGGCGTTTGTAGCTGTGTTGAGAAGCGTGTGGTCTGAGGAACCGAGAAAATTCTAGACTGCGACCATTCTTTCTTTTGCTCGAAAATCTGTGGGGAAGAACGCAGAGAGAAACGCAACACAAGTGAGCGGTCGTAAGTCACGCTTGCCGTCACGCTTGCACATTCATTTGTTTTGCGTCCTTCCCCACGGATTTTCGAGCAAAAGAGAGACTGCTTACAATCTAAGAAAATTCTGTCCACGAGATCTTTTTATCTTGTGAAAAGCAGGTCACCTTATACCAGGGAACGTAACAAAACTACACTGAACCGGTTGTTGTTTTGTCGTGCAGTTTCTGCTTTCCCGTTCTCGAAAAAACTTTCGTCATGGGCTGCATAAGTTGAACTCACTGTATTCTGCTCAGGTTTTAATTGCCTTTTAGAGCGGTGTTTCCTTGAGTGACGAATAGTAATTGGTTTTGCATTACTACGCTATACGATTGGCTAAAAAAATTCTGCCACTTTTTCACCCAGTCAGAAGTCAAACCATAACCAATCGTGACTCACTTGCACACGTTTTCCCGCGTTTTGCATCAGCCACACGTAATTCGAGTTTTGATTGGTTCATTGGATTTTCTGTGTCCGTTGTGATTGGCTAGAATGATTACTTTGGGTTCTGTTTCACGATTCTCAATAGCCCTTTTCACGGTTAATTTTTCTCATTTGCATTACAATGTAATCCAACGTGGATGCGAGGCAATTTCGGGCTAAAACTACAAAATAGCCCGAAATTGCCTCGCATACATGCTAGATTTTATTGTAATGCAAATGAGCAAAGGTAACCGTGAAAAGGGCTGTTGAAAACCTTTTTTATTGCTATGTAGACCCTTTATGTGCTTGGCCGCTGTCTGGGTGTACTTGCCGCGCATACCGCACCTGATTCAGATACTCAGTGGAAGGAAATAGAGGTGAGATGAACTAGATCTCTCTTGTTATAACATTCCTTATAGAGTTTTTTTTTTTTTTGGCTAGGGTAGGGTATTCAGGTTATGTCCGGGGGAAGGGATAAATGTTTTCTGTACATATATCATTACGTAATCAATAATTGTGACGGGGGCTTAGTTTCAAAGGAAGAGATGAACCTTGTCGGGCGTTTTCTTGTCATACTTCTTACCTCATTTCAATTTTTTGTTTTCCTATCAACAGGTATCGAACGAAGAACCGGAAGAGAGCAAACGGGCCCCGCCTGCCAACCCGCCCGTTGTAGAACTTGGTGCAGGAAACCAGGGCACTGCTGATGATCCTGAGGCCGAGATTCCCGCTAACCCATCCAGGGAATTCCTTAAATTCGCTAATCAAGCGCTTCAGTTAAATGTAAGCTTTAGTACAATTGTAATGTTTCGCTTTTTTATGAATTAAGTGTTCTATTTTTCCGCCGACAAAGCGCAGCAGTTTACATGGAAACTAATCGTGCTCACACTAAAAGCGTTTAAGCTAGCTAATTTAAGCCACGTACTTGAGTAACTCACCTTGGTATGATAGGCCTTTTTCTCGACTGAGTTAACATGTCCATTGTTTTCCAGGCTGAATTTTCAACTTCGAAGAGATATCTAAGCCAGGCAGTGGAATGTTTGACACAGTGCGTCCAGATAGGACTGAAACAGGGTTTCAAGGTCAGTATGTTCTGTTGTATGACCTCATTTAATCTAAAAGCTCTGTCCTTTCCTCCGAACAGTAATCACAAACACGACGTTTTGTTTGAAATTCGCACCTTTTTATTTCACTTGAGAGCGAAGCCTCTTTTACCCTTAATTCCTTAAGTTGTGTCATTCTTCGTTAGTTTACCTGTTAAATTCAGTAAACTCAAGCTTGATCACCTGTCGCCTTTCCATGTCATTACATCAACAACAATAATAACAACAATAAACTACAATAATCTTTATTGTCTCGGAAAAGCATTTTACTTTAGAAGTTGATTAATAAGAAAGAAAGAGAGTAATTATTATAACAAAAGAGCCTAGAGGCTAAAAGAACCGTAAGGTTTTCGAATTAGCCCATATTAGCTATTTAAAGTTATTTTTATATCAAAAAGAGAGCACAAGGAAATAAAACCGCCCTCAGAAAATAATGCTTAATAGTGTTGTAATAAATGATAGCATTACTACATTGCGAAGAAACTGGGTGACGAGAATAAAGAATACCATAAGCTAGGAGTATACGGTCTTGACATACCAGGGCTGTCATTAAGGTCCGTAACCCGTAACACTTGTTACGGCCGAGTATGCTTGATTTTCCCTTGATGCTGCGGGTCAAATTGCCTGTTGTTGACAGAATTCAACCACAAAGTAACAAGTTTGCTATGGGTGTGGTGAGCAAGGCTACAGGTGACTCAAAACTTAATGACAGCCCTGCATACCATCAAATTCTCAGAGCTAAATGAAAAATATATCGCAGTCGGTTAAGGGGATTATATTTTCTAGCTGTCATAACTACTTCCACTAAAAAGTGTTCTTTGTGTTTGTTCAGGATGTCGTTTGTGACGCGGCTCGCGAACTGGTGGAATCTATAGGTGCACACGATCCACTCACTTCTTCGCAGTATCTGGCGCTCTATCAGGTATCTAAACTTGTATATAGGGTGCGGTTTTGGGATCATGGGTTGCGTGCGGTTTTGGGATCATGGGTTGCGTGCGGTTTTGGGATCGTGGAGGCCGGATACTTCAGCCGCAGTGAAAAATTCCTTTACTCGATATCACGTGTTCTTGAGAGCCGTTTCGTGTTACGTGGATAAATTAAAAGAAAAATGAATTGCCGTATTCTCGTCAGGATTCACCAGGTCGTTTTTACATGTAAACAGCCAGGTCAGTGACAGAGCGGTCTTCCTGCGACCAAATTTACATATCCCATTCAAACTGAGGGACTGAGAAGCTGTATCAACTCGACAGGATTCTTTCACCTTTTCTTCGGGTTTCTTTGCAACTGTTTCGGTTGCTACGTTATCTTCGAACATTTATTTTTAATTCCTTGATCTTCAAATGACTAGTGCTTGTCCCTTCTGGGCTTGTCGTATATTAATTAACTAATCCTTTTACCTTTTCTCTCCTCTAGAGTTGTCATCTATCTCAAGTGCTGGAAGGCGTGTTACGGCGAGTCCATCAAGATCCTTCTGTTTCTCGCCAAGCTGCCTTGTTGCACCAGAGAAAACTTCTCACTGAGATGGAGTTCTTGAGTGATAATTCTTCCAGCATTTTGGCATCAAATTCCAGTCATCTTGCCGATTGCGAGGTAAAATCCAGTTTCTAGACATGGATGAAACTGGTGCACAAGTCCAGTTCTGGCCCTCTCGCGAGTGCCTAGCGTTGGGTGATAGAGAGAGGGCCAGAACTGAACTACTGGTACACAAGCTCTTTTACGCTAGTACGTCTTAAATGTCTTACCCTGTTTTTGGTGTTGTCTAACTTTTGTAGGCTTGGAGACGTTTAACGATAGCAAGGAATCATTTGGAACTGACAAGAGAGTTTTCAGCGACGAATACTCAGTTTGTTGTGCTTCAGCATTCTCCTGATAGGTAAGATGTAAAGTTTGTCCTTGGTGAATAATTTCCTCGAGGTTCTAACAGGCATGGGTACGTTAACAGTGCCATAGTTCAGAGAAAAATATGGGAAAATATAATTGACCTACTTTCACACGTACTATTCTCATGACATTTTCTCAGTTGCGGAGTACTAAATTAATCCACTATTGCCTTGCTTCCAGTGGCTTCCTACAATCCAGGACAAAAGAGTTGGGACACGAAGCAAGTTCTCCCCTTCCCCCACTTTCAATGTTGATAATCAGGTGATTTTTTCCCTTTTTGTTGGAGGAAACGCGATATTTTCTAACACTGATTAGGGGGGAAGGGTCATACGTGATACAGCTCAAGTGTCCCAACTATTTTTGGCCGGGATTGTCTGAAAGAGATATGCGAGGAATTTTCCAGTGAAGGTAACGCCAGCGATTGTCATGGCGTCACGATATTTTAGAATTCGATTTCAGCTCAATGACGTACCCTTTGTTTCTGGAAATTGGACAGAACTTTTCTACTTTAATCTAGATTAAGGCTCGGTGCAGATATTCGTGAAATATAACTTGTAACCGCCTGTAGCAAAACGAAATTTGCGACTTGCTTCAAGCAAAATGGCATTTAAGGGAAGGTTAGAACTCGTGTCCATTATTTAAGACATTTTCCAGGATTATCAATTCGCAAAGTAGCAGATCTTTGTGTTGTTTAACGGAATAGTGTTAAATAAAATTGACT
>Ga0126338_10000651_pt1:17500-19817 | contig 19817 bp, 9 predicted proteins | sample OrbCmetagenome_2_FD_92529 | JGI IMG/M metagenome (GOLD analysis project Ga0126338, IMG submission 92529) | Coral microbial communities from Petempiche,Puerto Morelos, Mexico - Orbicella C C metagenome | ecosystem: Host-associated > Invertebrates > Cnidaria > Coral | place... | reverse complement strand
GCCTGCTCTTTGCCATATTGCTTGCCACTGCCTGCCCTTTGCCACATTGCTTGCCATTGCCTGCTCTGTGCAACATTGCTTGCCACTGCCTGCTATTTGCCACATTGCTTGTCACCGCCAGCCCTTTTCAACCTTGGTTGCCACTACTTGCTCAGTGAGACCTTGGTTGCCACTACCTGCTCGGTGAAACCTTGGTTGCCACTACCTGCTCTGTGTAACCTTGCTTGCCACTGCCTGCTCTGTGAAACAGTTCTTGCAAAAAAACAAAATCGTGAAATCCATGAAAGTTCACTCAGTTTGACGAAATTTTGCAAAACCTGCCAATTTCGTTACTGTGTGCATTGCTGGACAAAAGGGGAGACAAGTCAAAGAATGAATTAGGTCATATCCTAAAGATCTTGAGTTATAATTTACACAGTGGAAGTCAAGACCTCACGCACATTGAAGCACAAAGCAATAATAACATTCCCGATCAGAGTGCAGCCACCCATTGAATGCACTCCCTAATCTACGAGTACTCCTAGTTGTAGGCCTACTGTAGTGCTTAATGATTAGAGGTTTTTATTATCCCTTTGCCGAAAACTGCTATTTAGTATAGTTTACCTCTTTAGCCAATTGGTTTTTGGCATGCCGAATAGTTCAAATACTACAAAAGGTGGAACCTTCACTCGGACGAATAACAGTGTTATAGAGTGTTAAGAGTGTTATAGTGTTTTTTAGAGCAAGTGGGTCTGCACCAATTTTCGAGTACGACAGACCCCAAAAATGCGGTATGTGGATTTTTCAACTCTGCCTATTTACACGAGATTTAAACAATTGAACCCAGTGGACGCCTAACAAAATATATTCAATGCATTCAATTTGAACAGCAGAGAATGATCTTTGTATGGTGTTGTAAATATTGTAAATATGCGAGTCATGATAAAAGTTGTTGTTGTTGTTGTACTGCTTAAATTAGCACCTCTCGTCATATAAAGTAAAGAGTAAAGTAAAGAGCAAGTAAAGAGGCTCCTATTAGGCGTAACGAGACAAAAAGTTTGATTTGGGTCCTTTGTATCAGTGTCTTCTCTGGTCTTTAGTTTGGATACGGTAAATACGACATTCACTAACAACAAACTCAGCATCGTCACTGCGTTGTGTATCAATTATTGTATTATATACAATCTTTGAGTGATTAGGGAGTTGTTTGGTAATTAATTCGTGACTAATATAAAGCCGATATAGTGCGGCTGTTAATTTTCCATTTCGTAAATGGGCAATGCCATTTATGTCTTTTGATGCTATCATCGGCAACCAACCCTTTGTTAACGGTGAATGCCATTTCTTCTCCAGTGTTAGCTTCCAGAACAAGCGGATTAGCGGGCTAGCGCGATACACGAGCGTGCGTGCGACGCGCGAGAATGAGTGCAAAGTTGCCTGTGAATCGCTCTAGCCTGCTAATCCGCCTCTTCTGCAGGTTAACTGAACAGACACACGGCAACATGGAATCTATTCGTTAAATAGCAAGTGACTTCATCGCTGCAGCGTTGGATGAGCATTGACGAAAGAATTTAAATTAGCTTTATTGCTCTGGTCATCCAACATGACCGCCAGGGTCCTTGTCATTTGAATGTCTCGGGAATGGTTGCAAACCTCCTACAGATGCAATTGACGTATATATGAACACTTGTTTCAGCGATTAATTGAATGAAAGTTTATTCAAACAATAGCAGTATAAATATAACAAAAAAAATACAGAATGCAAAATGCCATTACATCTAGTACCATTAGGGTAAGCCACAACTAATGAAATATAAGAACTATACAAGTGTGTGCATAATTTCTCTCTCAAATGTTATTTACTTTAGGAAACGTAGCTATACAATATAAATGCATTTAAATAAAAATAAAACCTCTACAAAAGACAATTTTGGATGTACCTCACAGATTTAAAATTTATATTTTATGAAATTGCTAATCCCGAGGGAAACAGTTTAGTTTCCCAAGAATCTCGATTTTCCAGAGACGAAGTCGAGGGAAACATTGAGATTTGAGGGAACCAAAGGAACTTGTGGTTGGTTAGAGAGTGGGCAACAAATGCTTAATTGTCACCCGACCGGCGACATTTAGATTTAGCCATTGTCATTTGACCAAAAATCAACCAATAAGAGCGCATGTTAGATGCAACTTAACTCCGATCCAGTTACATAACAAGAAGTATTATCTGTGGAAATATGTTGCAAAATGTCAACTTACAAACCCAAGTTTGTATTTAGAATAACACTTGTCTATCGTCTCGAACAAACTTTTAGGCGAGTTCAACTTGAGAACTTTGGAA
>Ga0126338_10000651_pt1:0-12500 | contig 19817 bp, 9 predicted proteins | sample OrbCmetagenome_2_FD_92529 | JGI IMG/M metagenome (GOLD analysis project Ga0126338, IMG submission 92529) | Coral microbial communities from Petempiche,Puerto Morelos, Mexico - Orbicella C C metagenome | ecosystem: Host-associated > Invertebrates > Cnidaria > Coral | place... | reverse complement strand
ATTTAAATCCAATTTGTAAGTTGAAGCAGCAAACGTGACAATTTCACTTTTCACACTAACGTTATAACTTGATACTTTTGTTTTCCTCGCGAAGGTATGTATGAAACCCTTGTTTTCGCTAAAACGCACGTAAGATGTGCTTATTTTTTCACCGCTGGAGATAAATGGAAGAAAGTAATAAATATCTGATGAAGAAATGAAAGAGATTTCAACGATTTTGTTTTAGTCAAAACGCAAATTTTCATCGATAAACAAGAACTAATTTAATTATCAAATCGTTATGGAATACCACTTTCCTATTCCGTTGCCACCTTTTGCTGTTAACAATAAAATCATTCAAAATCAATACACCATGATATCAATTAAACTAAGAAGCGGTTCAACGAGAAGCACTGAAGGTAAACAACGCTAATTGGCCGAGATATGTCCTATATCAGTGAACGAGTTGCCTCTATAGAGAGTGACTAAATTAATTTGTACTTTCATCAAGTGCCACGGAGTCTGCAGCAATATTTGAGGACTTTCCTGAATTTACAAGTTGACATGTGTTAATGCCACTAACTCGGGAGATTATTGGTCCATCTTTCTTATAGAGACAACCGCTTCGGGAGCTGCAATGATTTCACTTAATAAAGCTATCTATCTAATTAAAGGAAGAAATAAACAGGCCGCTAAGGAGAAACAATCCCGTTTCCCTTTTTTATTTGACCCTGGCATACACATTACTGTAGTTTGAAAACAGCAGATGATAGTTGTTGATCCGACCTAGGGGTAATTCCAAAAGACACGCAGTGGCAGTAGCGTTTTTCGCAGAAAAATGGGAGAAGTGGCGCTACCTGAGAAGAATTATTACTTTCAACGTGTCGGAACTCTAGAGTAATAATTTTTCGTTTCAATGGTAACACTCAATGACAGATCTACTTCTGTTACTTTACGGCCGCCATGTTTATGCCACTCGAAAGGGCACTAGCATGGCGTCTCCATACAAAGCTCTATAAATTTGGGTGAAACACTTTTCCGAATAAAGTGCGAATAAAAAACCGCACAGACCTAAATCTTGGCAAGGTTTAACTATCAGCCGTATATCATATCCTAGATTCTTGACTAAATTTAGTGAATGGCTATGATTTTTATTTTTGATTGCATGAGAGTGCAAACTAGCAATATGTCGGAAGAAAGTCAACAACGCGTCAGGGGTTAATTTGCACCGAAATGTTGCCTTTGGGTGCACTGCCTCTTTCTGCCCCAGAGTAATAATCTAGATTGAGCCTGCGATCCAATCGAAAACCCAGTAACTGGTCAGCGGTAAACGTCAAAAAACCACGTGACCTCGATGAGCCCTTCACCTGAGCCCGCGATATGGTCATGTGATAGTGGTCAGCAGACACCTTGTTTTGACAGCTGTCAACAGGACAATCACTTGGAGGGCATATAGTTTATTTGCGGCCCCAAATGATGCTACGAGGGACACAAATAAACTAATGCCCAAGAAGTCATTTGATCATCATTATTATCAATAATCAAGGCCAAGTCGTACAAATTCAGTTAATAAAAAATGTGTAAAAGAAATGTAGCATGAAACTATGATATGAAAAGTTGTTGCTACAATACGATTAGCTAAACAAGAGCCAAATAAAATTCCTTTCCGTTTACAATAACAGTCAAATGTAATCTAGTTTTAAAAAGATTAGTAACAATGATTAGCAAAATTCAAATGTCTGCCTTGTAAGCTCCCGCCATCCCTCTCTGCCGCGGCGAGCAAATGAAAATGCAACGAAAACCAAATAAACTCAACTAACTTCTCCGCATCTTTCCAAACGCCGTCCGTGTTCTGCCCTTCCATGAGGTATCGATTCAATTTCTACCTGTCTCCTGACTGAATAGATGATTTGTGTTCTGGTTTCGCATCGTTTTCTTTCGTAAATAGCTTGGCCTTCGCTTCAAACATTTTGTTGGCAGACATGAATTCGCTGTATTGCAAAATGTTCATGTTTTGGCTGAGTGGAGCACTGGTTAGATGGCGATGAATGACCGCTCTAATTCCAGTCAATACACTTGGAGCAATGCTTGACCTTTCCCTGTTTTCCCTTTAGCGAAGAACTTTCGCAGAATTTCACTCAATCCGCTGGACTCACTTGTTTTCTTGGTGTTTTTCGCTTGGGCTTTTTGCTCAATTTCATCGTCCGAGTTTTGACCAGACAAAAGATGAAAATTTGGGACTTCAAAATCTCCAAATGTCAAACGTTCACTTCAGAACTACAAAGTGAGTAAGTGCAAACTCATCCACAAAAATTCGCGCCAACTCTAGCATTGAAATGGCATCCTCGGGATCTCATTGGCTGAGCGAAGTTGTTTGACATCTCTGCAGCCAATCAGAATCAGGGCGGCAAATGCATTTTCAGCCCGCGCATTTCCCGTTTGGCCCGCAAAATGGCACGTTTTACAAAGGGCAGTTTGTCATTTGGCGACGCGTATTGATATTAATCATAATATGGATGTCCAATATCAAAGATGCACCTTTTCAAGGTATGGGGCTTGGCGTACGGACAGTCATGTGACAAGCAAAATTTTTGAGATCGACGGGTATGGGGCTCCACTCGCACGCAAGAGCTCCGCTATAATTTACTGGTAACAACTGATATAAGATGTTTGCTTTAGTCGCCATTTGGCTCAGAACTACTGTATTTTAAATTCCGACTTCTCGTCGCGAGGTGTCAAATGCCAGCTACAAGTTCCTGCCGCCGTAGGCGTCATGCAGAGACTTGAAACGATGCCAAGCAACAAATTTCGCATACTGTATTTCGTGGACTGGACTGCACTGGACTGGACTTGTAAAACGCAGACTTGTAAAACGCGCACTAGTAAAACACGGATTAGTAAAGTGAGGACTAGTAAAACGTGGACTTTTGAAACGCGGACTTGTCAAAAACTTGTACTAAACTTGACTTGTACTAGAACAATTGTCTTTATTTGAATGATCATCTCTCATCCAGAGAACTTCAATACTACTCAAGTGTATACTTCTAACATACTTAAAGCCACCAAGTAACATTACATCCATTTCATGCGTTCTATTAAATAAATGACAATTAATTTCGGCCAAAATTCGGAATAAATTTTCATTTGTAATTATCGCTCGAAGATGGCGGCTTGTTTCAAGCTACCATCTCTCGCTAAAAGGTTAACACCTTTACCTCAATTTCTGGAATTTAAATGGAGTGAAGTAAGAATAGAAACAGAGTTGGATGTGGGACGTTTGAATCTGTTTACCTTGTGAAATATGACAAAGAAGACCGTCGAAATGTCATTGTAAAAAAATGAAAGGTAAGTCGAATTTTGGCTCGATTTTGGTGATCAAAGGTCAACAGACTCTTTCCCGTTACGTACTTTGCTAACCATACAGTTCTCTTCTATAAATTTACAATTACATACCCTGCACAGCTCTGTTCTTGAGCTGTTGAAGGCTGTTGAAATTATTGCTGAAATGCAATTGTTCCATTCTCAGAATGTATAAAGCGTATTGCGTGACGGAAAGCATGATCTTTGAAGGTCTAGTGTGACCGTAATCGGTAAGATCGTGACATCGTATGATAATCATGTTCCTGTTGACTTTTTATTTTAGATGTTTCTGTTTCTCTTGTTAGGAATAATTTGAATAATTTGAAGTTCTTCAGATGAGAGATGATCGTTCCAATCGATAATTGTGGCTGGAAAAGAAAGCTGTAAAACATAATAACATAAAACCTTTATTTTAACACGATAAGAATTAAAGCTACAAAGCTGGTGGGGTTTTGTATACTACTGAATTAAAATACTAAATACGGAGCTAAGATCAAAGTATCAATCCAGGCTTAAAATATTACACGTTTCTAAAAATACACAAAATCACCATCTCTATATCGAGATGTGGAGAGAGCTGAACTGTCGAAAAGAAAGTCTTTAAATACCATTTGCTAATAAGTAGTCTTTTAATTTCCTTAAAATATAAATGATCTATTTTATCAGTATAATTAACTAAATTCCAGAGGGCTGACCTGCGAAAGGCTAGTGAGTCTCTCATTAATCTGCTATTGCATCTGGGCATCGATGGGAAAATGTCATTATTTGAGTTATAGAATAGTTTAAATATTTCCACTTTATAGTTTAATCTGATTGTAATCCAATTTGCAAAGTTCAAAACTTGGCCAAATGCCATATCCTTAGGTAAATTAAAAATGATCCTAGCGGCCTGACAATGAATTTTCTCATTTGAGCTAATAATGTCGGAGTCACAGCATGCACCCCACAAAACAAGGCCACAAACGATAGATGGCAAAATTACATTAGGACTTCCTTCGGTAAAAACTTAGAATGTTTCACTAATTCTAATTTGTTGGCAAAGCCGCGGGTTTTTGTGACATAGCGCAATATTGAGTTTCCTAGATACGTCGGGGGTTAGAGGTCCCATGATAGATGTCTTAGTGAATAACAAAACTTCCCTTTTTCCTGAATGTGGTGTCAATCGATTTTCCAGACAACATCTGTAGACTTCTTGCAAAGTTATATATCCGCATCTGCAGACTTTCCAATGCAAAAGACTGCTGTTGAAATTGTTACTGAAAGGAAATTGTTCGTTTCTCAGAAAATAAAACGGTATTGAAAGGTGACAGCTCCTCACGTGACACCTTGCGTGACGGAAAGCAACCGACGGAAAAAAGTATGCAAAACAGAAATATTGATTAAGTTTAGAATTTAAAGTTTTGATGCGGCCAAATTAATTGCCATTTATTTAATAGAATGCAAGATTTGTTTGCATGGAATTAGGTATTTGAAGTTCTTTGGATGAGAGATGATCGTTCAAATAAAGACAATTATTAGTACAAGTCAAGTTAAGTACAAGTTTTTTGCTAGTCCGCGTTTTTCAAGTCCAGTCCAGTCCAGTCCAGTCTGCTAAATACAGTATGCCAACAAATTTGCTTTCTATTTGCTTTCAGAAGCATATATACAGAATGTACAGTACTTACTATGCTTAGCATACTGTCTTATTCATGATGTAGAATAAGGGTAATGATTATTATTTTTATTATTTTTTTCATTGACAATTTCATACCGCGCTTTAGATTCCCTACAGAGTTTTTATCCTGAGACGTTTTCAGTTCGCATTTTTTTCAATAAAAGGTTTTCTTTCCAGGAATAAAACGCAGCAGATAAAGCACTTTACATAGAAACAAATTCCAAGAAATCTCGCCAAAGTTAACCTCAAATTGGATGAATCCACAAGCGATGCGATAACCTTTTCTGAAAGCTTAGAGCAATGACACCGGGCAATGACAGCAATGCGAAGGAACATTCAATTCACTGTCACTTACTGCAACAATCGTGAGTTTTTTTTCTCGTATCCGAATACATCTTAACTGTTTCTCCACCGATCCTTGAAAGATTTTCTCAGGTAATTCTCTTGAAGTTCGTCTATGGACTAAACCTTCCGCCAAGGTTCTTTGCAGTCGCCATGGCCAAAATCACATCATACCAGCCGTTCTTTAACTTCTCAAATAATTTAAGTGAAAAACTAACAATTTGCGATCAGATGTTGTCCTCAATGTTAAGGAGGATAATAAATCTAGTCTTTAAAGGCCTTAAACGTAAAACAATCCAGATGGATGCCTCAGATTATAAAGGACTGAAGAGCGAAACGATCGACAACAACAAATTGGAGGTTTCGTGGTCCACAACAACGACGCGTGCAATGCATGCCGGTCAACAGAGAGTCTTTAATTTTCACTTTGCCTGTGCATTAGATTTCACTGCAACTGATTCAGTAAATCAGTCCGTCCATCTGTCCGTCCGTCCATAAGTTAGTCAGTCAGTCAGTCAGAGAGTCACTATGTCTATCTGTCCGTCTGTCTGTCAGTCAGTCACTTGGACAGAGAGAGCAAGTTCAGATTTTAGGTGTATAGTATCTAGACATGGAGACCAGCATACAAAGACACCAAGAAATAGGGAAAATTATTTCACTTATTTTTGTTGCAAAAAGCAGTGATTTAACTTTTACCTGGCATGCATTTAGAAGTTGCAGTCTGTACATATTTATAGTGTTTCTGTGCTCGCTTTCTACCACCTATAACAGTAAACAAGAAAACACATTAATCATAGAGAAAAAGCTTCAGCATTGAAAATTATAACATTGTCAGCCACAGGATACTCCGAAAGCCAGTATAAGATCATGGAATAGACACAGAGGTAAAAAGATAGGTTATTCAAATTCATCACAATTCATCAAATTCATCATCACCTTCTTAAAGGGCAAAATCGTTTACAGTAAATATAATTGACGCAAGTCACAGTGTTATCTCTCCAGATGAATTTAATCAAACAACACTTTCGGCAGCAAAATTAAGTAGAAAAAAACGGAACAAACCAGTCATATTATTGATTTTTGCTGATGGATGACGTAGTCACTCCATGAGCTTAGAAGGCAGTCCAATGGCCCTCCCTCCCTCCTTCTCTCCCTCCCTCGCTCCCTCCCTCCCTCACTCACTCCCTCCGTCCCTCCCCCCTCCCTCCCTCCCTCACTCACTCACTCCATTCTGATTAATTTATTCATTAAAGTTGGATTAAAGTTGGATTTTCTGAAAGGCCGTTCTATTACGGAAAATATTTGTTTAATCAATGTTATTTCCTATACCCACTTGAAAGATATTCCTGGATTACTCTTTTTTATCGATTTCGTAAAAGCATTCGATACTATTGAATGGACCACGCTTTAGCAGTTTAACTTTGGTTCCTCTTTAATTAATTGGATCTTAAAAACGGCTCGATAGATTTTTAAGCGATGACGTAGTCGTCGCTTAATGCTGGCGTGCAGCATTCCTTTGGATAGTAATTTTGCACGTTTTTCGTGCTGCGCTTATGCCACGCACGATTTATCCCTCGGTGGAGCTAAATGCACTCTGGGAGCTAGTAAATAAGACACACCAAAAATTCGCTGTCTTTGGTTTCGGAGAGTGAGAAACTTGTCCTTTGCAGCAATCGTTTGCAGTTTGTGGGATCTACGGAGAGCCTTTATTTTCAGTATTTAAACAAAGATTTTGGGTGTGGATTATGCTTTATCCAGAATCGGATAAATTTGTGCTCAAGGACAAACTCATAATAAGAGCATATCGTCCATACATACAACTTTAGATCAACAAGCAAGTTGCACACACAATAGGTCAAGGGTCCACATTAAATTTACGTATTTGTGAGCGCTGTGTAGGCCGGACCTTTGCCTGTCTTGAAGTGAATTGAAAGAGCAATGTCAGAGCACCGTATGAGCATTGTATGAGCACTGAAATATCTGAACTAAACTTATCTGTGGACTGAAATGTTGGTGAAATTGAACTTGAATTGAAGAAGAGTATTGACGAAATTCGCTGTCAAACCAGTTGAGATACCAGAAAGCAATGGAGAACAGTGTAACGAAAAGGTGAGCTACCTGAAGGTTGTAGCATCGACAAAGTGTTGGTTAGATTTCCAGTTGTTAAACGCAGGTATCGGGACTGTAGTGATTGTTGCATTTTATCCATTGTCTTTTAGTTAGGCAGGGGTCACACTAACAGAATCGATGTTTACATTGGACATAAATTCTGTCATCGCATGCTCACGACATGTGCGACCCTTATGTCGCGATCATATCAGACATAACTACGTCTATGACACCTTAAGATCAAGGAGACTGATATCCTGCCACGAAACAGGTCACATCTTGCCTAATGGCCTTAAAAAAAAATTATTTTTTCTTTCGTTGCAAATTATGTCAATCAAATCAGATTTCACAATACACGCACGCATCGTGTGTACAGAGCTCTCTCTTCAACATTTTCCCAATTGTTACAAAACGTTATCAGTTGTAATTCTTCAGTATGGCCAACCACTTTAACCCTTTGAGCCCTAATTACGCACATACGAGTAACTGATGGTCGTGCTCTTTGTTTCACTTGTGACGTCATCAATTTAAATGTCATCAGATATTCTTGATAAGCAGATAGTAGAACAACTAGGCTAGACCTTTCCGTACATTGCTCAGGTTAGGATATCAACGACATTCCGACGTCTCAAATCGAAAAACACGTTATCAGTTTTGGTGTAAAAACGGTGGTAAAATGGTCCACTATGCCTATGATTGATCAAGGTCCATTTCTAGGCTTCGCTTGTAATTAACATTCACCTTTTCTCGGCAGCCAGAAAGAACATGCAACGCAAAAGGTAGCCAGAGTAAAAGGGCCGAGAATAAAAGAAAGGAAAGGGACAACAAACAAAATTGAGAACGGATAATGGCAAAAAAAAAGAAAGAATAAGAGTCCAAATTTTGACTTATGCGCATGCACAAAATTGACATGTTGCTCAATTTTGTACGTAATCCTCGAAAATCTCTCCTTTTGGTAAAAAAGGCTTTCTTAGCAAAACTTAGGCTTATTCAGCGTCATGGCAGCCAAAAAAACCTGACTAAACGGTTAAAAACTGTATTTTTTTTGACGAAAGTTTGGTATTCAAAGGGTTAATCCGTACGAATTTCAACGCTTTCAATTTTCATAGCATAGGGGAAATGACTCGCAGCCGATTTGTCTTCAGCAGCAAAACGCACATCCACAAGCAGCTTTGTCGTTACCTCCCAGTCTAGAGTAGCCTTCAGTCACACAAAGGAAGCATCCTCGGAGAGAAAACGTCTACAAAGAAAAAGTCTAGCCAAAGGGAGCGATGATGCTTTAACGATGAGAAAGTCCTTTTCAGCTTTCGGCCGATAATATAATGATTATTATCAGAATGGTATCATATATCTTTTATGTCGCAAACGTGCGACCCCACTAACCCTCTGGGGGTAAATGTCCCAATAACCTTGTGTGACAAAAACAAAAAAGTCCACAGTGCGACCCATGTCTTACGTTTAAGCATCAATCTCGTACCTCGAGTCTTCGTTCCTAACTGCACATGCTGGCTTGACGAAACGAGCAGGCCAAAGGGAACGAAGACTCTGGGTACGAGGGTGGTTTAAGCATCCGTTTGTTTGTTTATTTTCCAATTTTCTACACAGAATTTTGGAAATAGCAGTTAAATATCATCGGTTATGCATACATTGCGTGCCGTTTATTTTAAAACGTTAACCATGTATGTCTGATAATGTTAACAATTTTATCTCAAAGTTTCATTAGCATTGATACACTGGAACACTTTTAAATTTGTCGCTCAAACCCACGAAAAAGTTGCTTTACAAAATCGCGATATAAAAAATATTATGCTAAAATATTCAGATCTATGTGTGTACCATTCCTTCGTGATCAAAACGTTCCGTTGATGCATATTCTTAAATATAATAATTCGTTTTATTCCTGATTGACTTAATGTATTGACAACATTACTAGAACGCAATTTTTAGCCCTTTTTCCCTTAGAAGATTTACTATTTTCCCCAATATCTTCCTGTTCTTTGTCACTCCAGGTGGAGCTTTGGAATTCTTTGTAAAGAGTTTCTTTCGCTGGAATGGAAAGAAGGGCCAAAAGTCCCCTTGATCCTTATTTCCAAAAACATCCCGCAAATTTGCATTCAGGTAGTGTAGCGAAATGTATTGATCACGGGAAAATGTTGCACCTGAATATTTTAGTATAATTTTCTTACATCGGGGTTTTGTAACGCAACTTTTTCGTGGGTTCGACGGCTACTTCATTGACAAATTTAAAAGTGTTCCAGTGTATCAATGCTAATGAAACTTTGGAATAAAATTATTAACATTATCAGGCATACATGGTTAACGTTTAAAAAAAAAATCTATCGAGCCGTTTTTAAGATTTTCAAAAAAGCGCTTAAAAGCGCTTTTTTGAAAATCTTAAAAAATCAAAAATTGCTCTAAATTTGTTATGGAAGTGGTGTTGAGAAAAAGTCTCGTTCTCGAGATCAAGAAAACACAAACCGACAAAACTTTCATGGCTCAAAACATAACGTCAAGGCATATTTCGGTGTCTTTTGGAGCAATTTCATTAAAAGTGTTTTTCTATCAGTCCATTTAATTTCATGAAACGAAAAGCGTGGTTTGAAGTGTTTTCGCGATTTATTCAAAATTAAACATACAGTATTTTTTTTATTCTTCCATACACCCCTTGCCATACATCGTTATTTCCGAAATTGGCATCAGCCTTTCTATAACAGATCTGGTTCGTACAAAATTCATGCTTTCCTGATTTTCTTTTTCTTGGTTTATCGTTTCCATGGAAATATTGATTACCTTAAAAAACACATTCAACCAAACTTCAATCTTTTTCCAAAAGCTGGTGTAATTTTCACATCGATCGGACTAAGGGAAGGTTGGTAAAAAGCCAATTGAAAATGCTAGGTAGAGGGGGGGGCAAGGGGGGGTCTTGTCACGAAGTCACGATAGTAAATTTTCGATATCACGAATCACGAAACAAAAAATTCACTTTTCACGAACATGTGCACGAAACTGTAATTATTTGAAATCTTAATTTGTTGGTTTTACTTTAAGAGACCTCTTAAGAGAAATATCGGACTTGGACAGCTATTCCACTGCGAGTTGTTACGGCTCTTAGGAAGGTTAGAGTATCATCGTCGTTGTCACTTTCCACGGCATCGTCAGGTCCACTGTCTGTGTCATACTGCACATCATCTTCTGGGACTTCGGGGGCTTCAGACACTTCAGGATGAGCGAAGGTGACTTCTTGCTCTTGCTCTTCTTGTTCATCGACGATTGGTGGAACAGCTGGCTGATACTGCGCGGGAGGTTCAAGGTAGATCTTGTCCTTTGGGTAGGCAGAATCTGCTGGACAATACATATTCAAAGGCAAAGTGCCAGCCTTGAACTTCGTTGTTTCTTGCCTCACAGTTCTCTGTCGAACGCACTTGGCATGCTGAACTGCCCATTCTCTCATGATCTGCTCTTGGGTAGAATTTGTGCCTTGTTTTGCCAAGATGCGAGAGTTTGAAAATGTCTTTCAGTGGAATTGAACTGTCTGGAACTGGATAGTAGGATGTTGGGTGAGTGAAATAATAGGCTGCCCAGATTGTAATCCTTTTGATGCTCTCATAAACAGTGTTTCCCAGATTACGGGAGTAGTTAAGAGATGTGGGGCATTGATCCTTGAAATGACCAACAGCGTGCAGATTTTCCACTTGGGTTGTCAGACAAGAATGAAGATCAACGTGGATGTCTTTGTTGGTAGACTTCAATTTATCATCCAGCCGATTAAGTTGATTGTAGATCATCTGTACGGACTTAAGCATCTTTCTTGCCCTCCAAACTTCCCGCGTGCTTCATATCTCGATGAACGCACGCTGACGCATGAATCAATTGTTAAATAGTCTAAAGGTCTCACAAGTCACCTTGTAAAATCGAATTTGTAGTCGAGTCAGTCAGGATTGGAAGTTCGAGGTCCCATTGATCTTGCGTGTTGATGGAGAACGCTTGATTGATACCATCCTTCACCAGTCTGCAGATCCTGACATCCAAGCTTTCACCGAGGCCACGTTTTATGCACTCTTCTTTGATTCCGCAAAAACTAGTCACACATCTTAAGAAGACACTTAAAATTTTGTGCCAATTCTGACACGCTCCTTGGATCCAGCAAATTTGGAAGTGCCTGATTCTAGCTCAGCATGGTAAAATATAACTGATTCAACAACCGCAAGGACTTTGTCGGATTCAGCAGCCATGATCTCTATCAGTCTGAGTTACACCGAGTCCGCACATGTCGTTCATCAACGGCTCATCAGTCAAAAATCCTATTGAGACGGGTTCATTGGCTAATACGGTGATCAGGAAATCAGCGGGTTTATTTAAACCTGTCAACATGCTTTGTTTGTCGCTACTCTCAGTCGGCTTGACTCAAGCGTTAAATTCATTGAGGTCACGGAAAAAATCTGATCACAATGCAGTGAAATTCAGCTACGAACTTAAAGTGGTACTATGACGAAAATCGCATCTCTCCTATCTAAGCCATTTTAAAACATAAACAAGTAGTCTTTATGAGAAGAAAAATGTCGTTTACTATTTTCAAATGTCTCTTTTTCTTCCTGAGATATTCAAGTTTTTAAAATATGCAAATTAGACAAATGATGACGTCATACACTCAACCAAATTTTGATCAAATATGAAGAAAGATATCTCAGCCAATTTGTATCAGAAATGTTTCATTCTTTGAAGTAAGGCTCTACTAAATGTGCTCCACCATACGAGCTTAACAGTTTTGTTACCATGGCAACATACTGGGTTCCAGACCTCCCTAATATTAAAGGCTTTTCTGGCCACCTTTGGCGTTCCATTTTGATATTTGTTAATGGTGTCTCATATGCATGATCCAGCAGGTATATAAATATGTTAGCTCGAACTCCTGGCCTCGTTTAATGTTTTCCAAGCTGAAAATCACTAACATATTGAAATCGAGTTGGTGGGGACTGGAAAAGAGTGAGTTGCCATGGGAACAGAATTTTTTATAGCCGTAGGTGTGTTTCCTGTAGAACTATTAGCCTACCAAGTT
>Ga0126338_10000650_pt1 | contig 19821 bp, 14 predicted proteins | sample OrbCmetagenome_2_FD_92529 | JGI IMG/M metagenome (GOLD analysis project Ga0126338, IMG submission 92529) | Coral microbial communities from Petempiche,Puerto Morelos, Mexico - Orbicella C C metagenome | ecosystem: Host-associated > Invertebrates > Cnidaria > Coral | place: Petempiche,Puerto... | reverse complement strand
GTTAAAAAGCGCAAATTTACGGACATGTTAAAAAGCGCAAATTTACGGGTATGTTTAAAAGCGCAAATTTACGGACACGTTTAAAAGTGCAAATATACGGGCATGTTAAAAAAGCGCAAATTTACGGACACGTTTAAAAGTGCAAATTTACGGACACGTTAAAAAGCGCAACTTTACGCACAAATTATTAAGTGCCAGTTTACGGACACGTTAAAAAGTGCAAATTTACGCGCATGTTAAAAGGCGCAAATTTACGGACACGTTAAAAAAGCGCAAATTTACGAACACGTTAAAAAAGGCGCAAATTTTCATCACTCACTGAAAAGGTGCGAACTTACAGACTCTACAGACTCGTTTGAAAAGGTGCGAATTCTGAAAAGGCACTAGCTGTAAAGGCGCGAAATCCGGGTAAAAGAGCAATTCTACATCATTCATTGAAAAGGTGCCAATAGGCCATTTTCGAGTTATCTTGTGCCTCTGTTTCAAAACGAGCCCTAGTGCAAAACCTTTCCAATGAAAATAAGTTGATTTGGTTGAAAATGGACTTTTAGATGGAACTCATTTTCATAGGAATGGTTTCGCACAGAGACTCGTTTTGACACTGAGGCAAAAGGCAACTCGGAAATGGCCAATGCACAAGCTCGTTTAAAAAGACGTAAATTTACATCAGTCACTGCAAAGATACACATTCATACTGACCATGTATCGATTTATTAAGTGTTGTTATAATATATTAATATTATCATTTTTCTTTACTCTTACTTTTGTGGAAAATGTAGAACATATTTAGAGTCGTCTGTATTTATTTGTGATCCTGATTGGTCCATGTGATTGTCTAAATGAAGGTTTGCCTCTATACCTTGGGTTTCTTGTTCATAACTCGGCCTCACTCTGGTTGACTTGCGGAAGAACACAAAAGTAAATCCTAGATGTATAACTGTGCCCAGCAGAGATAAAACAATCACACAGACAGTGATAACTTTAGAAATCCTTTGATCCCACCTCGAATCGCTTGTCTTTGACCACGAGAAAAACAGCGAAACCATAAGAACGTTTTCAGTTGTAAAACACAGGTAAAACAGTGATGAAGAAACAATGGATCTGCCAAGTTTTATGTCGAAAAATTTGGAATTTAGATCTTTGACTTTGAATCCCAAATACACAAAAATGTAGCAAGGCATGAGAAGACAGGCAATCCACCATACTTCCTTCTCGTTGAAGTATTCATGGTTTCTGTAAAAGTAGATGGAAATACAAACAAACTCATGGAAAGCCAACACCGCTGAAGTGACCCATTTAAAACCCACAAGGAAAGTTACGATTGACAGCCCACGTGCGGCAATGAGACAAGCGTTGTAAAATGTGATGGCAGTGAAATGGGTTAGTGTTGCCTGTTTAACAAAACTGCTATATTCGAACAGAGTTAATACCCAAACAAGGTTTACAAATGTTACAGTAATGGAAATAATCTGCAAGGCGGAGATTTTCTCATCTTGAATAATCGTCACGTAAATCTGAAGAATCATTTGTGGCATGTTTTCCAACAGGCCTTCTACAAAATGGTACACTTTTTCCGCTCTGTAGTCCTGTAGAAGTTTCTCATCTTCGACAAGCCAGCCGTGATAACTCCAAACGTCATCATAATTGCGTAAACAGACAAGAAGCAGTTTGATCTTTAGAAACCCTGATCCGCATGGATTGGCAAAGAATAGAAATTGCTTGACCAGTGTGGTAGCTGTTTCTTGTCTACATCTTTGTAAAAAGTACGCTAGAGTTAACAGGGCCGATGGCAACACCGCAAACGCGACGCAAAAGCTGAACCAGATGAATTGGCGATGTTGATAGTAACTTGTTGCTATCAATATGTCTGTTGCTACGTCCGTGCAAGTCAGGACAGCTCCAAACGAATACTTGATTAACTCATACTGGCCAAGTCGTACATCATTGCCTGACATGTCGCCATCAAACTACCGTCCAGTGATTTGAACTGAGATGCCAGTTAAGCAATTTAACTACTACATCCTATGTTGTGATCGTCACCTTTTAGTTCTCTGCTTGTCATCCTCGTAATTACGAGAAAAATAATTCGCAGTTTGCGTGACAGAATCAACAAACAATTTTGGATTCAATTTTGATATTGGCGCAGCAGTTGATGTTGTCCTGTATCGCAATAGTTATCTCGATCCTTCACCAATCTTGATCAAAGGTTTGTTCCAATCATCGCTTAGTCATCCAGTGTGCTATCTTGTCCTTCCATTTTATAATTCATAGGACTTGAGATTCTGGGCAAATATCACGGCAAGGCCATTCCTAAATCTCTTTTCGTCAGTATGTATACGCTTAGTGCGAAAGTTCAGACCAGGACAAAAAAATACTTATAAACCTTTTGATTTGGAAAAACAGATCTGTCAAAAGAAACCGATCTGACAACGGAAAAATTGTGCACATGCAAATTTTGATCGTTCGGACGTCAAAGTATTTGTTTACCATCAGTAGTTTTCAATAAACAAAACCCCCACCGGGTGGGAGGCGGGGGTGCGGAATTGCCCTTGCCAAATATCAACGCTCTTTTACCTTGGTTTGCTACAAAGGCATTTAGAATATCCATTATCCATTAGGTTACTTTCGTGGTCAAAAATTGAAGTATTGGTTACTTTAGCCCCAAAGTCAGTCATCTCCTAGTGACTCTCCCGGTAATGCTGAGGGAGGGGATGACTGACATTTTAATTTTCCACATCACGCAACAAAGATACACAAAAGAGTACTCACACGGATCGGGTCGGGAGAAGAAGTCGACTACATTTCAACATGGCCGACGAAAGATGCTTTGTGGCCTTCACGAATGGTGAAAAAAGGTTCATGTTTTGAATGGGATTTTAGCCTGGATGCAATGCAGAATGAGTCAAAAGGAACTTCTGTTGCCAAACTACGATGCATCTAACGTACAGCAAGCCGGAAGAAAATTAAGTAATCCGTCTCAAAGAAGATCGAAAACTTTGCAAATGGACGTCATGCATTAAAATTATGAACATGTTCAAAGCTTCGAGACGAAGGCGATCAACACGAAGAAGGACTGAAACGTATAGCTCTGGTCCAGCTGTTTTAGGAAGCGAACGAAGTTCTGTGGAAGACAACACTATTGAAAAGACTGGTCCCCAAAAATGTTGTGTTAGAGGTATCCTTTTAAGACTAAGTAAGCTCATGACAAGTTTAAAATTTTTGGTCTACAATCTCAGCTAAACGTCCTAATTTTTGTCTGTTATTCAAAATATAGAGCCCATATCGTAGTCTTTCAATAATCAACATTATTATACATTGTAGTCACCATCTGTCTTCTCATTGGCTAAAAGCCTACAATTAATTCTGGGAAACAGCACAACCTACAGATTATTCATTAATCTGCTAGCAGATTAGTGAATAATCGGTAAGTTTCGCATACAATGCATGATTTCCAAGAGCAATGTCAAGTTCACTTGAGAACATGGCTTGTCAAAAATAAACTGTGTTCGGTTCGATAATGCGTTTGTCGTTATTATTCAATAAAACAATTATGAGATTAGGTTTTTGTAATAGCCGCAATAATCAAGGTCTTGGTTAGTGTTATCAGCCGAAGCCGAAGGCTTTGGCTGATAACACTTACCTCGACCTTGATTATTCTGACTATCACAAAAACCTCATCCAATAATTGTTTATTGTTATACCTCCCAACTCAAATAGGTTTTCTGATTGGAGGAAAATGTGTCACATGTCATGGGTCAAAACCCACTAACTCCCTAGGGCGAACAAAACTCACTAACTCCCTTGGGAAACAACAACATGAACTTTCGACTCACATGTGATCTTTCTTTCATTGCAGCATTTTCTGAAAGAAATACAAAATCTGTTCTCTGTGTTACTGTCAAGATCTAAAACCACTTGTTAAAGTTTGTGAGAACTTGAATAAGCTGTGGAAACACTGGCTTGTCGACTCTTGTTCTCACAGGATTTGTCATTCTCACAAACTTCCACTTGTGTTTGTATTTAACAATTAGATATTTATGAGCTTGAGATTTCTATGAGGTGACAGTTGATGAAGCTGAAGGCCGAAATTATCAATTATCATGTCATAGAAATCAAGAGCGAATAATCTAATCATTTTAGTAGAATTCTAACAGTTTTTATTTTTAAACATTAATCAAAATTTGTAAATAGAGTGGTTTTCAATTGAGTGTCAAAAGTAATCAGGCAATTACTTAGGTTTTGGTTTTGGTTTTGGTTTTACTACGGTTTGAGATTTGCTGAGGAGTCTAATTGCTAAGTAATTGGTTTGGTTTTGGTTTTACGAAACTTAATTGAAAAGCGCTCTAGTCTGTTATACACATCATCAAGTGCTATTGACACATATCATTCCTTTACTAGGAATAGAAATTCCAGGGTTTTATTATGACCCAGAAAAAAAACGTTACTTTAAAATCACCAAAGATCATCCAGGGAAGAAATTGGTTTTATGTCACTGTGGAGGGTGGAAAGATGCAACAACTGTCAATCATAACAGAGTAATACCCAGCAATATTAAAGTCACCAAAGTGAGTATTATAATATTTCTTTCTGTATCCTCTAAGAGTCAGTATGGCAGGCAGGGTATTGTAATAAAAATTTAAAAAATAAATTAAAACAAAAATTGAACTAATAAGGTAGAAAAATGTCAAGTGTCATTTTGTGAAAAATCACAACTGTTTTGGGGCAGTGACTAGGAGTATTTCTACTTCTCCCTGTATGAGATGCTAAGCCATCCCAGGAAAAACCCCAGCAATTAAATTTGCCAGTACCCATTTATACACGTGAGTAAGAGGTGCTATAAGAGTTAAAGTGTCTTTCCCAAGAACACAACTTACACAATGACCCCATCTAGGATTAAACCCAGACAACTCGATTTGGAGACCAACATGCTAACCATTAGGCTTCTCAGGGGGAGAGTAGTTATAAATACTCAATCTTAGTGGTTTGTAATGTGTGCCTTGTTAATTTGAATACTAGAGGTTGTATGGTAATAATTCTTATTCTGATTCATATTTGGACAGTAAATGCACATTAATTTGATGAAAAGATGGCCATTGCAGTCCAAGGACTGGTAGTAATGGAAACAATGGGAACAATACGTATGGGTTATTGACCAAGTGTGAGGTCAAGATGGCTGGATATTGGCCAAGTTCTTTTTGTTTGCATGTTTATGGACTGAGACGGAGTCGACGTCCATAAACTTGCAAAAAAAAAAACGAGGCCAATATCCAGCCATCTTGACTGAACAAGCTTGGTCAATAAAGGACTTATTATATGGCTTTCAGGGAAATTTTTCTTGCGGGACACGGCGGGTAGTCCCGAGCGGGCAAGATAGCTCCATCTTGCCCGCTTGTGTAGCCAATCACAGCGCAGGATTTGATTCATCTTGCCCGCTGACGGAGCTGGCCATATAATAATAATGATTAACACAATGAGAACAATGATGAAGTAGACAGACCAACTCATTTACCGTGGGCTCATGCCTTCTAATCCCCAGCAGTGGTTAAATCGCTGATATTGTAATATAATTGTTTAGTACAGTATGACTTTGCTTTATGCATTACAATTTCAGAAACCATCAAGGATATCTATAGCCATCAACCTAAAGCACAGAGAATATTCCTGCCACTCACAGACACCCAGTCGGTAAGTGAAAAACCTGTTACACATAGTCAATAAGGTGTGCGGTATTTCCACAGATTAGTGCATTAAACGCTGTGCCTTGATTAGTATTAGCATGAAGTTGAAAGTCCCCATTGGTTTCCTCAATAGAATGCCAGCTCAAAAAAATGTGTTTGCAGGGTCCAAAATTAACTTTTTGACATTGGCACCAACTGGCAACTTGATTAAAACTCTTAGTCACCAGCAAGTGATTTGCGATCACCAATTTACAAACAAAAACAAAATGATAAAACACGAAGAATGCTTGTTTTGGACATTTGAGACGCTTCCCATGTAACCTGCACAATACAAACGTAAATAAAAATAATACTCTTTTTGATCCTTTTCACAGGAATATGCTAGAAAAGCTTACTCGCGTGCTGAAATTCAAGCAGAAGTTAACTCTTGATCCTAGTTCTAATGACTTCTTCGAAATGGATAGATTTTCAGTTTCAAAAATAGAGGTAACTGGTAGACAGTCTTCTATTCTGCAAGTGCTAGTTACTGTTACCAGTAAGTAACTATTGGTAGAAGCGTACAAGCTGGGAGTGGGGTGGGGCTGCAGCCCCTCCAGCTATGGAAATTATGTAATTTGTTTGGGCAGCACGCTCATGGTTTGGGCAACAACACTTATTTGACAACATTACAAAACAATGCTGTTTCATGCAATATGAGTGCATTTGTATCCCGATTTCAATACTCACGCATCTGAGTTCACACATTTTCAGGCAGGAAGGTCACACCCCCCACCCCACCTCAATGTCCGAAGTTGCCCGTATGGGATGGATAGCATAACTCTTTCACACAGAGAGATGTGGCTAGCCTAACAAACATAATTTTGAATACAGGAAATTGCCAAACTTTGAGTCACAATACAGTTCCTTTTGTCAACTCCCCAAAAAAGGCTAACATAAAGTGGAAGACCAACTCAGCTGCTCTGACTTTCACTAAAATTTTGTAAACGTACCAATTGTCGTCTGATTCTCTGGCTGAGGATCACAGCCCTACAACTGGTGTATAATTCAGTCTGATAAGGTGTGCCAATCATGCCAGCAAATGTGGTTTATGCCAATTGCCTGGAATAACATAAGTTTCACACCCTTCAGGTTGACAACTTCAATCTCAGGCCTACTCGCAGCTACAGACCAATTTCTTGTGCCTAGCCAAAATTTTGAGCTTTTTTAATTTACAGCCTTTTAATCCTACACTTTGGAAAAGTCAATACTAATTAAACTAGAACCAGTTTAGAAAAACAATTCAAAGTCCATGTAGGTGACCCTACTTCATCGATTCTCCAGTTTAAAAAAACTCTTTGTATTTTAAAACAATAAATTGCTGGCTACAGCATTTTGTTGCCGAAACACATCCTACATGTAGGACTAAGACTGCCAAAAAAAATGAAAATTGACAAAGTCTTCGGAGTTCAATTGTGTACAGTCAGTCGTATTTGAAAGTCATATTACTTTCAGGATAACAATAACATACCTTTGAATTCAAAAAGGTTGTTGACAGGTTTAGTTTGACAGACTGTACAAATAATAGCTATTGACTCATCAGAATGTGCATAGTAATTTACCGGTATGTCATTTAAAGGAGCCTGGTCAGCCTCTGCCATTTTCAATGCCATGGAAATTATTGGTTTTGCATGGTGAAGCTAAATCTTAATGCTTTATTGTAAGTTATGTTCCTGAAAGTATGTTTAACGTTTTATTCTCTTTAGTAGTATCACAATGATTTCCTTCGTTTTGACATGCTCCGAATTAAATATAATAGCCAAACTCTCACATGTAAACAAAAACAAAGCCGTGGTTGACTCAGGCCCTTTAAGACATTTTCTAGATATCCACATGCAGTTCACTAACATTGTGTTCATGTCATATTCATTACTAGCCAGATGCTTGTCATGAGAGGATCTTGACTCTCTACGATACCAAACCTACAGGAAACCAAATGTAAGCTTGTGGTGTATTCCTTTATGTAGTTAATTAATACCACAGTGTGTTGTCAAGTTGCAGTCTTAGCTGAAGTGAAACTGCCCCAGTATCACGATCTTGTTTATGATAATTTGCAAGATTTATATATACTTTTTTTTATTTTGTTCTAATTAAAGCTTTTGAGGGGCTTTTGACAGATTTAAATTATTGACAGGTGAAAAGGTTTTGGCATGCTAAGTGTTCTTTCAATCTATAGTTTGCCCAATTCTGTTGTCACATTATTTTATTATCTTCACCTACAATTTGAATTTTACTAAAGGATTGACTGTCTCCCTGTCTTTTGTTTTACGACTCAAGCTCCCTTATAATTTTTCAGAGTCCAATTCCATGACCTTTTAAAAGACCAATACAATAATCTTGATGTTGTACATAATATGGCTATGATGAAAAATCAGGTAAGTGAGCAGTTTATTCTTTTTTTTTACATGCACATTACTTATCTTCCTCTGCTTTTTGAATACAGCTCTCATACCCCTAGCCTCAGGCCTGGTTATACACAAGACAGACATCAATATTATAATCAGCCACAATTGCCATTCTTAGTCAATAACAATATCATTGTCATCAATAACGAAGTTCATGTTGTTCAGCTGTGGTTAGTTAGTGTACGTTGTTGCTAGTTGTTGATTATCATCAGATAGTAAAATGAAAAATTTATTGGTGACAGTTATTCATCATTAAACAAGACTTGTCAGCATATTGTCTTTTTTTTCAACCTATGTAACAGCAGATGTAGAGATCCCTTCACTTCGTCATCCGATTATTTTCAATAATCAGTTAATAAGAAGTTTAGACAATTCCTAACACTCCTTTAGACATTTGTGTGTTTAAAACAAAAAATGTTCTAACTTGTCTTTTAGAAAATAACTGGCCTTCTTTGGAGTCCACACAGAGAAACAAAAAACATTTACATGTATCCTTTGAAATACTGAATAAGTGGTAGAATAACTTGAACTGTTATTTCACATAAAGATAACATCTATACAATGATTATTGCACCCTCAATTAACAGCTTGTGCAGCATGGTTCAAACAGACAGATCAAGGGGTCATGGCCTGGGTTTAAGCCTGGCAGCTTGCAGGGTTCATTGTGTTGTGTTCGTGGGCAAGTCATATTAAAATCACAATCTGTACCTCAGATGAGTACTGAAGAATCATTAACTAAAGGCAAGCTCGATAATGGTTTGTAACCAGCAGTCATGGGTAACAGTGCTATGTTACGCTCTGACATCGTAGATTTTACCATAAATGTTGCCCACTCAGATACTTTGGTAAGAAAACAACTTTATTTCAAGTAGTCATGTGGCCCCAAAGTAGTTAATGAGTACATGATTTTAAGGAAAACTTCCAGCTATATAACAAATCTCATCACATTGGGATCCTTGATAACATTGGCCAAAAAAGTAAAATTTATTGAATTTAAAGATTGTATTGTAATATTAGAAAATTTGGCTCACTTAATATGTCTTTCCATTAAAACCCTTGATCTGTAACCTTAAAGACATGAAGGAATTTTCTTAACATTGAACGTTATAGAGCATCTTTACTTGGACATGGAAATATGTCTGGAGAAACCATGATCTTTAAAGTGGATGGTGCTTCACAACGTAAGCTTTAAAACACATTCATTTTGGCTATCACCAGAGATCTGCAATTTGTCCAAAGGGGCCATGGCTACATGACGGCCTGTCTGAAGCAAAGATTGGAGCAGGTCATGTCGGGACTAATTTGTGGCAAAGTACATGTTTAGGGTTGTCTAATATTGGCCAAATTTATACTAGAGGTGAATTATCTGATGCCAAATTTATATTATTCATACCCAGTGTAAATTCGACTGTTCCAAATGCATTGTTGTGCCACACAGCACTATTGATAATAGAAGCTATTTAATTCTCTACTTTTCAGTTTCTGTGAGTGTTGCATCACAAGAATCACAAGATTAGAATCATGGGATCATGTCTACTGAAGACATCCACGGTCAAGTGTCAATCAATAGCCTCGATCGATACCCTTGACTGACACTCCATTGACACCCCGGTTGACACTCATCGAAACTTGATCAACACTCAATCAACACTCAATCAACTTCTTGGTCGACAGTCAGTTGAGAGTCAACTCATTTTGTATCAACGCATGTGAGTCGGTTGACACTTGGCCGACTATTGGCCTACTGTTGATCGAGTGTCAATCAAGTGTTGATTGAGATGTCGATCGAGTGTCGACTAAGTATCTATCAGGATGTGGATCGAGTGGTGGGCAATTGAGATGTCAATTATGGGTTGATCAAGGGTATTGATTGACACTTAACCACGGATGCATTTAGGACACATGATCCAAATGATGTTGAGCTTGATGTCTCCTTTATGCCCGTGCTGGCATTTAACGATTCTTATTAATATTTTTTTTCTGATTTGACTGTAATTGCTTTCCAAATTATTGACATTACATGAATTCTAGAAAAGGATAAGGCCAGCCAGCTATGACACAAGAGTGTAAATTGTACTGCAGACTTGAAAAAAAAAGTAATCTCTTTTTCTGCTTTAATTCATCCCATTCAATCAGGTATAGTTGGCAGATGCAATGTGCATAGCAATACAGTGTGGACTAATTCATGGAGCAAAAACCCTCTCTACAGTAACATGATAAGTATTGGTATGTGAGCCCACTGCAGGCTCTTCATGGGGTGACAACCCAAAGTTTAAGTTGAAGGATCTCCTGAGATATATTAAAACTCAGAACAATAATTATATTGTTTTAAATCTATTTTTCCAGGGGCCAGCAAAGTAGCTCTCACATTAGATGTGACCACAAAAAGACGTGTAATTCATGTGAAATGTGTTAGTGATGTGTTTGCACAGGAGTTCTCGTGGAGTGTAAGTTGAAGCCGGGAATCTGTGTTCTAATGGAGTCACGTTTTATGGCCAAGTTGTTAGCGTGCACTTCACCACTTATCACCAGAAAAATTGTCACTACTGTGTTTCCCCTTCACATTGAATGTTATAGATTTTATGACTTCATGGTACCCAAGAAAACATCGAGTTTCCGTTCCCTACATTACATTTCCCAAGCCTGCCCGTTTTACCTCGTGAACATGTGCATTGTGCAAGCATCTTGAAAGTCCTTGCATTTAAAAATCAAGATTCAGGGCCTTGAAATTATATAGCTTTTAAGTACAGTGGATCCTTGAAAAAAAAAGAAGAGCTTGACGAAACCGAAGCCACCATGGTGCAAGAACTAAGCATCTAGCATCACATTCTATTGGTATCGTGTAGTGGTTAGAGTCCTTGAAACATTGCAATCGTGTCCTGGAATGTCCTTGAAAAGTCCTTGAGTTTGTAGGCCAAAAAACAGGATGGGCCCTGCTTTACTAGTATTTTCACAACAGCTTGATCAATTTGTTTCTAATTGATAATAACTGCAAATTCACCCTTTTTGATTTTTTTCTGATTTATCTCAATATTATTTTGCAGAACCCTGTTCTTTTCAATGGATCTCGCGATGGCTGTATACGTACATGTGATGTGCGCACATTAGGACACAACTGGCCAGTCATGTGTCTTAAACAGGGAAAGCTGGCGTCAATAACATGCTTACGTGCACTGCACAATGAAAACCATTTGTTGGCCAGTGGTTTGGATGGATCGGTATGAAGTTGATTGATGTTTACTGGCAATTAGGCATCCTTTGTTAGTGAAATATTTAGGCTTCCGTAGGACGCACATGCTTCATCTTGTTAACAGTGACAGTTTTGTCATGACTAAACTTTAACTAACATAGTAATTTCTTTATCAGCTGAAAATGTGGGACCTAAGAGCGAAGGCCTGTGTGTTGGATTATAGAGGGCACGTTAACGAGATTACGCACGGGCTACCCTTCTATGTGGACCCCACTGACTCAGTAATCTTTGCCGGTAAGGATCTTCAGTTGCCTATTCGTTATATATTTCAAACTTAACGAATGTGAGATAATTTATCGCTGAAGACACTGCATACCTAATGTACTAGATAAGGTGCCCTCTCTTAACACATATTTGCAACCCTGCTTCACTGTGCAATAGTACTGCAATAATTTGCATGCATTGCAGACCTATAATGCTACATTAGTTTATCAATGTGACTTTTCTTTGAATCCTTGCAGCTGGTCAAGATTCCGTGACTCGTATCTGGAGCATTGGAAGTGGTGAACTGCTTCACTCGATCCCATTCCCTAAGAGTGTAGACAAATCACTCAGCCATATTCCTGCTCTTTACTACTCAGAGGGGTGGGGTGGGAAAGGAGGGATGCCTGGACTGTTGTACGGAGCAGGAGACTCAATCTATTCTTATTCATACTGAAGTGAAGAAAGTGAAGTCTACATTACAGGTCGTCAATGATGGAAGACAAAGCGACTTGTGTACTGGATGAACTAATCGCTCAGTGCATTCTTGAAAAAGTGACCTCTGTCAGTGGTGAAGTATAAAATTAATGGAAAACAAACCCAGTTCCCAAAAACAGAAGGGAATTAAATATTTAAAGCAAAAATTTGTACTCTCTCATGTAAGAACCTCATGGTGTCGAATAATGAGAAGTCTTATGCAGTTCTTCACATAACCTTGAACAGATAAAATATTAAATTCAATTGCAAGGTAATAAATAAATTAATAAATAGTAATGCGATTATGAGTGGTTTCGTGCTCTCTTGCTTTGACAATTTAGATGAGATGATCAAGTAGTGATTACAATGAATGATTTACAAATTGACAAAGCCGGGAAGTGAAAGGACATTTTGAAATCCAACCTTGTTCCAGGCTCTCTCTCCTCTGCCTCCCAATGGTCGTCGAGGCAGAGGAGAGAGAGCTTGGGAACGAGGTTGTTTGAAACCATTAAGTGAAGTGATTACTCCGTGCGTCATTAAAGAGGTCTAGTGACTAATTGTATCAGTTACAACTTGCAAATTTGGAAGTCTTTCCAAACCCCCTTTTAGAATGGAACAGTAATAAAACAGCAACGACAACCCACTTAGTAGATAATGGAAGTATGGGTGGGGAAGTTTTCAAAAAGGTTCGTTGCCTTTTTAAAAGTTCATAGTCCAAAATGTCAAAGTTTACCGCTTCAAATATTCAATTCCAGTTGTCATCAAGTTCAAAATTGGCTTTACCACTGGCCCAGGACAGTTATTTTATCTTATTTCATTGGCATCTCTGAACCTAGTAAAGAAGGCCCTAAACAGGACATTAATATTGTATTGTAACAGCCTTTTCATCTCATGGCGGCGGAACAAGGATGATGACAGATGACGGTTTGTAAGGTATAGTGATGATCCTTAGAACAGGATTTGACTGGGAGGTATGTAAATGTAGGAAGGAGGGCACTTGAATTGAACTGAATCATCACTGAGCAATAAGTTATAAATATTGTTGTTGAACAGATTTTTATTTTACATGTATACAAGAATCTGTGCGAATGAGTTCCGTGATTATTTAATTTACAAGTTATTTTAATTTGTAACATCTATTTTTTTTGTTTGAAAGTAACAGTACTCGCATGCCCAGCATTATATAATCATCAAGACATCTTATTGAAACGGTGAATGCCAAAAAGAAAAAAAAATTGCTTCAAAATTAGCTTTATCTAACGGTGATAGATAACCATAGAACAGTCTATAACCATCAAGATATCTTATTGAAACGGTGAATGCCAAAAAGAAAAAAAAATTGCTTCAAAATTAGCTTTATCTAACGGTGATAGATAACCACAAAACAGTCTATAACCATCAAGATGTCTTATTGAAACGGTGATGCCAAAAAAGTAAAAAAAAAATGTAATTGCTTTAAAATCAGTTCTATCTAACAATGATGATTACATAACCATCAAGATATCCCATAGTGCATAGTGGCATCATAGAGGTATTCCTATTGAAATGGTGAATGCCAAAGAAGTGAAAAAAAAAAAGTTGCGTAGTGAAGTTATAATTGCTTCAAACTCAGCTTTATCTAACAGTGTTAGATTCTCACATGACAATGCGAGAACTAACACTGTTAGTCTAAACCATCAAGAAATCCCACAGTACACAGTGGCCATCATAAAAGGCCCTTGTCATAATGATCGGTGCTACAAAGTAGAAAAAGTTCGTGGCGACATGGGGTTGAGTGGAAGTGACAAGGGCCGAGGAGGAAGGATGGATTGAGAATGGAGGACGAGAGAAAGGGATGAAGGATGGGGACAGGGACGGAGCAAGGCGAGAGAAGGGAAGGGGTTAAGGGTAAAGGATGAGGGGGGAGAAGGCACAGGGGTGCTGGAAGTAGAGGGAATCGACACCTCCCATGGACTCACTCTGTTACTTCCACCTACCCACCCCCGCTCCCACTCAACACCCATGATGAATAACCAAACACTCATTCTTCTCTGAAGCACCTTCCATCTTTGACTAGAACTTTATGTGATTGCCACTGAGTACCACGGGATAAACTGACAATTACATTAACCATTGGTATTTACCAATAGTTAATGTAATTGTCAAAGACCAGGCAACGTACGCCTGGATTGCTTAAACTTTAAAATGCCAGAAAAAAATATTGGCAAAAAAAAAATGTGTATGAAAGTCGAGACACTCCCCACCCTCCCAGAAGCTCCCAGGATGAATAGCCTATCATTTGTTTCCAGTCTCCTCATATGATTGCCACTAAGCACTATGGGAAAATTGACAATTACATTCACACTGTCAGTTCCATCATTGATAAGGACAGTCAAAGACAGATAGTATTTAAAGTATTTACAAAATAATTTAAATGCTGGGCAAGGAGCAAAAAATATTAGAGAGATTAAGCTTGACGTTGCGTCAAACGGCAAACGGCAAAAAGTTTCATTTTTGCCGTCTGTCTTCAGCTGTCTGTACAGTAGAGTGAACATATTTGTCTCCGCGGGGAACAGTAGCAGACATTTTTCTTTTTTGTGTGTGATTTCGTTAAAGATTACAAAAAAAGAATAAAAAATGAGAGGTAATCTTTGCCATTAGCCGAGTGCCGTAAACGTCATGCCTAAACTCTATTGGCAAAAAAAATGCAATGTATTAGATTTAAAGAAACACGTGGTCAAAGACCGGACCACGTGCACGAGTATTAAAAAATATATTTGCAAAATAGTTGAAATGCCATTTAAAAGTATTGACCACATTAACTTATGTGAAATTACATTGAGTTGAAAAAAAGATGATCAGTAGGAAAAACAAATGATAATAACAGACTGCTTCAATATCCAGAATATAAAATTAGTTGACAAGTAAGATGGTATCTGGTATGTCTGTAGAAAAAAAACACAATTTGTATAACATTTTGTTGATAGAGCGGTTTTCAATTGAGTGTCGAAAGTAATCAGGCAATTACTTTGGTTTTGGTTTTACTACAGTTGGAAATTGGCTGAGTAGTCTAATTGGTAAGTAATTGGTTTGGTTTTTGTTTTGCGACACTCAGTTGAAAAGCGCTCTATCCATGAATAACTCGGCAAACACTGCGCGGGTTCAAAGCTGATCAACTCAGAAATGTAGTAGCGATGAGTTTTTGATGAATGAAAGTTCACAAGTGTGCACAAAAACAAATCGCACTCTTTGAAGGAAGGTTAATTTTAATTAAATCAGCGGTTTGCCCTATTCGTATCGCCAACCAAAACTGCAGAAAACTACTCGAGAACAATATGGCCGTTCGCGGGATGTACGACCCCCGATAAAGAGGATAAATAGACCCTCGGTAACTTCAACTCCTTTATGAAGTCACACATCATCCAGGACTTACAGTTAATCTAGCTGTGAGGTGGTAAAGCTATTTAAGCTCACTGCAAATTTAATGTTAACCTTCCATGTAAGCAACAAATGAAGCTTATAAAAGGCATGCCGTATAAATAGCTTACATACCGTGGAAAACGAACTCCCTTGGGGTATTGGCCAAACTTATTTTGTGTTTGACATCGTCCCTGCAATAAGGTTGTTGGTGAATGTTATACCAAAGAAAGTTTTCAAACCATTATTGAAATTTTGAGGTCAAAAGGGTCCAGCTTTATTTTGTAAGAAAATTTCAAGCATTCCATCATTCATTTTGACTATACATAACATTTGTTCAAACGTCGCATATGAAGCAAAGGGTAATCAATCCGTGCCGGCCGTAATTAGAGAAAGAAAAAACATCGTAGAACATTTTAGCTCTTTTACTCCCTCGAAGCTTACTCTATCTGTCTAACATTTTGTAATACGGTCCTAGTTTCTCGAAGGCTGTATAATTCTATCTGACCCACCGGATAAATCACCACCAGTAAATAAGAATCACATTATCGGCTGAGGAGTGATTTATCCAGTGGATAGTTTGTACACCTTTCAAACAACCCGGACCAGGAGAATAGTTTCCAATCTCGTCTCGTCTCCTAGTAAGCTACCTTAGTCTCTGCATAGCAACCTCTTGCATGGCAGGCTGCGCCGATTGCCATTTAATGATTCCTTTATGCAATGAGGACTCAACTCTTAATGTATGATGGTATATATAAGCGGGAAATTTTTGAAATCGATTCGAGAGAGCTTTCACTTCTACGCACTAGACCACTGCAACTTCATAAATAATAGTGTGGACTCCTGCCTACTTATTGAAAATAAATAAACAGCCTCCAATTAGCGCAAAAAATATGCTCGAATATTTGTCCGCGGACATTATCTGTTCCGAGAAGCGAACATTTTTCCGAGAGCGTAGCTCGAGGAAAACTGCCACATGGATATTCTCCAGTTTTAGCTGGGGAACATTCCGTCACGTGACGTGTTAGACCAATCGCATGCAAGAGGAAATATTTGGTGGGTTATTACAAACAATATCTTATTTATGTTCACCTCATAAACGGGCGGCAGAGAGTGATAACTGCCTTGAGAAAAAATTCAGGCCTATAGACGACGCAGTGCTCTAGCTTCTCGGCAAAGCTGAAAAAGCAAAACGGTAATAAATGGTAAACCTTGAAAATTTAAGGTGAATCCCCTAGGAAAAATGTTTGTAAAACTTGGCAAGGGTCAACGAACTCGTTTTTAAGTTATAAGCTCTTGAAGCTAAATTCAAGGGTCTTTTAACCGGTTGCACTGTTGCTATGGTTACCTATTAACCATGAAGATTACCATTACTGGTTTCCCAATGGCTGGGCATTTATATGATACCAATATTGCAGCATCACTTGATAAAAAGCAGAAGCTTCTTCCGTCCAAGTATAGCTGATGGAAAAGCAGAGGAAACTGCTGCAAGCGTCCTTAGTACAGAATGCAATGACCCTTACAACACTCGGCATGCGGCGTCCAGCTTGAGTGCACTAACCATCAGACAAGGCACCCTTCTGCCGCTATGAATAATCTGACAAAATCTCTTTAACATTGACTAAAACCATAAAATTTCTTGTTTTGTTTTACCAAATTCATTGATGTGGAGTCAATTCTTTGTTTATTAAAGTCAATCGAATAAGCGAAATAAAAGGGAAGAGTTGATTTTCTTGAGCTTGAAATTCAATGGTAGCTAGAGGAGTGGACATTCGTTTCGTTTTGTCGCTCGTTTATGTACTAGTACGTACATGTAAGACGGTCCACTGCTACATCCGAATATAGTCGAAAACACGCAAAGAAAGAACTTGGCCAATAACTCAGCCATCTTGAATATACCTGCAGCACCATGAGGCCAGTAACTAAGATGATTTTACATCTTTTTAAACTTATATTATAACCGCAAATCTCGCTAACTCACCTGTTTTTGAGAAGCTGATAAAATTTCTTCGCCAATTTGAGGCATTTTAGCGCCGCGCCGTTACCGCCGTCACCTCCGTGAAGTACCAGGAGGAACTTGGGAGTCGTAAGGTGGTTTTCGATGAAAAGCTTCATTTTTCTATAAAACATAAAAGGACGAATCAGCTCTAAGACCTCTAACCTTCTTTCGAAAGAGCATAGAATGTACACTGACGGAAGAAAATATTGGACGCTTTCTGATTCGATGAAAAATTCCGGTTTGAATTTTCGGGAATTTCCATTGACGAATGGATCGGGAACATACAATATTTTCCGGAATTTCAGTCCAGGAAAGAGAATCCTTGCGAGGTAACCGAAATTTTCCAAAAACACATTCTTACCACGAATTCTCGTTCCATTTGACTTTCGTCCTGAACTTTCGGTTGAATGGCTCGCTTTTTTCGAAAATTCAACAATTTTTGGATTTATTGTAAGTTTCTCAGGAAAATTCCAAACCTCGTTTCGAAATTTTCGAAAGTTTTGGTTAATCTATTCCGACTTTGTACAGCACAAATATATGTCTGTAAATAAATTGAACTGAAATTGAAGAGACCTTTCTGATTTACATCAAACTGTTAAGCTCAGCCTTGCACTCTGATACCACGCACCTTACTCATATGACACACAGAGACATAGTTTCAATACCGTGATTTAGGAGCACAAATCGATTTTCGTTACAGTGAATTTCTGTTCCGTGGATCCCCTATTCTTACTCATTTTGCGAACTCTATCTCAGTTACAAACTACCTCCAGGTAAATCTTCATGTTTCTGACGCTTCAATTCCGACTTCTCGATCAGTTGTGTGATGGGAGAAATTTTGACCACCCGCGCAAATTCACGATCACTGAAATTTCTAGGAACACAACGCTTTGTGTCGAAAAAAACTTAAACGGGTTAAATACATCTCCACAAATAAGTTTTGCATTCCCATAAACGCTTTTAAATTGTAAAAGAACGAGACTAAAGTATCATTGAGAGTTTTCAAATATTCGGTTTGTGTACTTACGGGCAGAGTTTTTTGACAGATTTCTTGACCTTTGTCTTAGGAATTCTTGAGGTGTTCACCACAAAGACTTCATTTCCATTGATGTCCAGATGTTCTAAATACATTCAACAAAACAGAACATGAAAGCAAACATCAGAGACTTAATTAGCCTTTGGCATTTCGCGTGGTCAGGCTAACCAATGAACGTGCTAGGCGTTCGGTTTGCCAGAAAACAGTCTTTGTACCTTTCTTATATATGAGCTCGAGGTTTCTATCGCGTGACTTTGATGAGGGTGCAGCGCGACTCAACTACCACGCATAGAAATCGAGACCGGATAATCAAATTGTTTAAATAAAAAACTACTAGAACTTCCAAATTTTACCTAAATCCACGGCAGTTGAATAAAATAAAAAATTAGCCCCAATCGAAAGGCCGGCTATAAAAGGGTCCCTTCGGCTGACTAGTCTCAAAGAACCATATAAAGATATTCTAGATAGTCAAAACTTTTATAATGTAACTGCAATTACGACAGGCTCAATGTTTGGTCATTTATTTTAATGTAAAATTACGCCTCAAGGGTTCTTCGTCCTGTGGCCAAAGTTTAGGATCAGGTTAGCTTGCAACTCAATCCTACCAGAAAAAGGTAAAGCTATTGCGAGTTACTGTGACATGGATACTGTATTGCCTGTTTGGTGTTTCCATTTCTATTCCTTTTTTACCGTGCTACAGAAAATACAGCCAGTCGGAATATAGGAAAGCCATTGTTTTCTAGTTTTCTAAGGCGTCTTTGTATACAGAGGAAGCACAAGTGGATCGTGGGATGTACCACAGTATTCAACAAGAAAGTAAGAATTCAGTGATATTATAGCTCATAACTTACCAGTCTTGGTGATCAACTGAGGATCCACATCGTCCGTGTTATCCTCGAACGCCACCCTGCAGGAATTGATCTCTGAAAGAAAAGTGCAAGAAATGATTGAAGGTTAACTGGCAACACTGTCGGTCTATATGAAACATATGACTGAGTGACTGATTCACTGATTGACTGACTGACCGACCTGCCGACCGACCGACCGACTGACCGACCGACCGACTGACTGACTGACTGAATGAATGAATGACTGACTAGCTGGCTGGCTGGCTGGCTGGCTGACTGACCGACCGACTGACTGACTGACTATCTAGCTGTCTGGCTGGCTGACTGACTGGCTAACTGACTGACTGGCTGACTGACTGACTGACTGACTGACTGCTGACTGACTGCCTAGCTGACTGACGTACTGACTGACTGACTGACTGATCACAGTACGTACCGTGGTCTCAGTAAGCGCTTGTACGTATAAAAGTACTTACCATATTTGGTAGCTGGTTT
>Ga0126338_10000649_pt1 | contig 19823 bp, 9 predicted proteins | sample OrbCmetagenome_2_FD_92529 | JGI IMG/M metagenome (GOLD analysis project Ga0126338, IMG submission 92529) | Coral microbial communities from Petempiche,Puerto Morelos, Mexico - Orbicella C C metagenome | ecosystem: Host-associated > Invertebrates > Cnidaria > Coral | place: Petempiche,Puerto... | reverse complement strand
GCCAAGATCATCGGGCGCGCAATCGCATGCCAACGCAAGCGAAGTTGACCTCTCCCTCCTGCACCCCCTTTAACTTGCCGCAAGAGAAAATTTCTGTCTGCTACAAATCCTTCTACCCTCCCCCACCCCATAAATTTTGAATTCTCTCTAAAGTTTCGTAATTTTCCCGTTATATTTTGATTGTTTATATCATTTTGTTTCCTACTCTGCCGGTTAGCTTGATTGTATATGTTTCAGCGAGTTCCTTTTAGTAGTAAAAAGTCGGCAGGTATATTTTGCAGGTTACAGGTTGAAACGACTTGTCTATTTGAGTTGAATATATAAACCCCAGTATAAACGTTAACCGCAAGCAACCTAAGCTAATTTAGGCTAACCGGAGTGCCATTCAGGCTTTAACCAAAGTGCTAAGTAGACTCACTCGGACTTAAAAGTCGAATTTTCAACCTGCAGCCTGCAACCTGCAAAACATACCTGCTCAGTAAAAGTGCACATACATTACTGTTTACTTGTGGTTAGTTTCACTGAAGTTTGCTTGCAGTTAGCTTTTATTTGTTGCAAAGGGCGACCCCCCCCCCCCTCTCCCCTGGGATGGACCGTGTAAAAAGGACGGGGCTGCTCGTCCGAAATTTTGAAAAAATCCTTATATGAGGTACCAAGATCCTGTTTTGTGGGCGTGGCTTGAAAATTTTTTCACCCCTAAGAAGTATCAATTGTAAAACAACACTTTTTAATAACTTAAATAGTCATAAAGACGATTGCTTCTAATGCGTCCTACTCGTAAAGTTGATCGTCAAATGTCTCCTAGCATATTTTTTTCGGCTCAATGCACTACCGTGTAAGCTCCCACTGTGAACATTTTGAGGCTGAACACCCGAAGGGGTACCAAATTAAAACCGCTCCTAAAAGGTACGATGAGCACCCCCGTCCTTTTACATGGGAGTTCCCCCCTGGCCGCTCGACTTATCATGTCAGGTGTAGCCGTAAATATATGAGAGGTTACTTTTCTATGCTAGTGTGTCTACAGATCTTTTTTCTGCGAGTTATTTTGCTTTGAGCCCCGAGCGAAGCCAGCGTGAGAGCGAGCAGGATGCGCCTTTTTTTTCAAAATATTCCTCGCGACGCTACTGAAGGCCCCCCACCCCAGCCCACCAAGAAACAAATAATAATCAGCCCGACCTTACTCGATACTCCCAGTCAAATGAACACTTATTGTGCCAATAGAGACAGAAAAGTATCAATGGTAATAGAAATACAAATAACTGCTCATTCCTTTAATACCTTAAATTCCTTGTAGCTAGCTAGCTCAGTGTACATTTACTAAGTACTTTGCTTCTTTTAAATATAATGATGCGTACGCAAAATTGTTCAGTTTAAGTCAGCTTTTATATTCCGTGTGTAAATACGCTGGTAGAGATGGCTCAAGGACCCATAACTCAGTGGATAGACAGCTAGTTGTGATTTGACAAGCTAAGATAAATTCCACATTTAAAACTGTTATCGCGCCCGTTTCTTCAATTTTGCACCCATGCAAGAAATTGTGCATTTTTTTCAGTTTTGTTGAACAGCGATTCTTAGCGTAGCATTCTATTCTTGCAGAGTTCCGTAACCTCTGGCATCGGCATCTCGAACAATCTTCAACCTTGCAGAATGATTTTCATCCTCTATATCAGTATCCTGCCTGTCTCCTTGCGATTTATTTTCAAGATCTGACATGGCAATACTTTCTTCTTTTCCTCCTTCTCTCCTGCTGGACCTGCGGGCTCTCTTACTTGCGGTTTCTCCATCTTGCGCATGAGCTTTGCTGTCCTCGGCCGAGTCCCCCTGGGAGGAACTGAAGAGCTGCAGGATTTTTGAGTAGATGCCAGTCTTTTTCAGCTGAGACATGAGACTCTGCGCACAGAGGTTGATAGTTATGGAGACAATTGACAGGCCAACATAGAGCAGCATAAGGTTGATCCAGATACCCTGAAATATCAACGTAAGCTGTTCGGGACATTGAGGAGAGAAGAAAACAAAGTCATGCAATTATCCTCATGCACGTGCAATATTTTTTATACAACAAATAAAATAGTACGTAGAAACGATAAAAAAAGTTAAAATCAACAGAAAAACAAATTTAAAAAAAACAGAATTAAAGTAGCTGAAGCTTTCTCCTTTCCTCAGTGTTAAAGAAACGACAAATGAAATGAAATGGGCATATTTTGTTAAGCAGCAAGTTTTTCAATGAAGAACGGTTTAAAATGCGGTCATAAGATTTCGTTCCCAGTACTCTTGGGAAAAACATCTTCGCCTTTAGTTTTCTTCACAAGAGATCTGGGAGCGAGGGGTGGAAATTAGTACTAGAAGAATACTGGATAGTGCATGACTTGAAGAGCACAGCTTTTTTTATGAGAAGATGCTTTATGAAGAGATAAGACACCAGTAAACATTCAGGAAGGGCGAACTAGACCACGAATTTTTGCGCTTGCCATATAGAACTCCATTAACATTGAATTTTTGGGTAAATATACTGAACAGAATTAATTTTCCAAAGAGGAACTCAGTCGTTGCATTTGAGATTAGGCAGAGGCCTCAGATGTGTCAAGACTGTGGTAGCCTTGTTTGCAAGAAAGAAATGTACGTGAAGTGTGAACTGCGTTAAGCGTGATGAGTCACGTGGACATCATAGATCAACCGTCCAATAAGATTCCTGTATATCTAAGAGAAGACAGTTAAGTGTTAGAGAGAGATTGTGTTAAGAGACTTTTTTTAGTGTCACGTTTGCGACACATGTTAGATTTATATTAGCTGTGATACGTCATTGTCTTTTTTATGATCTGAAGGTCCGTTGTTTGATGGTTAGTAATCTGCTGTGAGTAGTCCATAAGTCGAAAAGGTGATTAGTGTGAATGTGAAAAGAAAGTTAAGCCCTTGACATGAGATCACCTGAAGAGAAAGGGTCGTAGAAAAAAGAATTAATAGACTATAGACAGACCATGTTAAGTATTGAAGAACAAATGACATAGATGGCGATCCTCAAAGGTGCTAGGTAACTAGACGTTTCCAATTTTGGTAGTCTGGTAGTCTAACCTTCAGTTTTGCCTATAAGGGAGGTGTCGAGTTCAAATCCTCCTCCTTGCCACTAGATGAATATGTGTTTGGTGGTCCCAGATTCAACTCCTCCGCGCTTTGTAAATAGTCAGCCTCCTGCCAGTTGGGATATTTACGTACCACGTTTCTGTTCAATTCAATTTACAATATTTGTTTGCTTGTTTCAGCGTCCCCATTTAATAGAGTAATGCTAAACTCTTCGACACTTACATAAACTGATTTATTTTTTTAAATTTTATTTGGCCCAGCACCTTTGAAGAAGAGTTATAGATAGTTATACCCGCCACTGAGAATTTAATTCATGCAGCATAGTCAGTAGAGATATGAGGAATGAAAGTAAGAAACAGTTTAGATCAAAACATGGAAAAATGTCAAGGTGTTCTTAGAACGCGTGGGGCTGTCTGAGCTGAAGCATGCCATGCAGTCAAATAATAATAATAATAATAATAATAATAATAATAATAATAATAAGGCACGAATTTTAAGAGAAAATATGAACTGGCTATTGTAGATATAAAAAATTAGTGGCCTGCTAATGATTTTTTTTTCGCTTTCTCGTGCATGTTCACGCGTTCTTCCTATAATTGTGTGAGGCTGTTTCTTCCGTATACTAGTTTTTATTTTAATTGTCGCTCAGTGTTCTATTCTTATTGCTCCTTTCAATAACATGCGGACTCTAAAATTCAAAGCTCAACCCACAAATGCGTTTTTCGCTACCGTCAATCAAATGTTCAGCGGCTCCTCCCAGCTTCCGACTACTGCCGAGCGCGCGGTTATTCAAATCGTTGAGTACAGTTCAGACAACAAAACAGTGCTCGGAAGTAGTCGGAAGCTGCGAGGGGCCGCCGAAAATTTGATTGACAATAGCGAAAAACGCGTTTGTCGGTTGAGCTTTGAGTCCGCATGTTATTGAAAGGCGCAGTAAAGGCAAGTTTAAAAGTGCAGACATGTACCGCAATGATTTGACTTAACATACACCTGGGCGCTATAATTGAGTTTTGAATATTTACATCAGCTAAAAGATTAAAAATAATTCTTGGTACAGGGGGAGGAGCATTGGGAAGAAAGCAGTTATATGACTTAAAGGGCTCTCTCCCGTACGGTACGATGCCACGGGAAGAGTTTATTAGAGACGCGCACTTCCCTTGAAAAAGGCGGAGGCTAAATGGAATTACTGAGGGGAGGCTTTCTAGCTGTTAAGACGACGGGAGAATTAATAGATGGAGTCTAATCAGGTTGTAAACTTTTGGTCGGTCGAACGTGCTGTAAGCGTTAGCCTTAGAGTAGCCAGTTGCGCTTAACCTACATTAGGTTTTTTTAGGTAGTACATAGAGAACCGCGTTCTTGGAGTCGAGCATAACAGCATTTTGGGGTCGAGCGCTGATTTCGTGTCGCTAGCTCAAAAAATTCATCTCTTTCTTCAGTTCGGTTAATCTCCTTTATATCAAATACGGAACGTAGATTGATGAGTTACATCTTTTGCAGTAAGAGCAGGGTTGAGCTGGTCTCGATTTTATCGACCCTGTCTTCTAAACTAGAGATCATGAACCTAAGCAACTTCTAGCAAATAATTATTAAGGCTACACGCAAGACCTAAACCAATCAGAGAACAGCATACGTACCGCTTGAGACTGAGGTACGACATCTCCAAATCCGATGGTGGTAAACGTGATAAAAATGAAATAAAGCGCTGTTCCAAAGTCCCAACCCTCTAGGGCACAGTACATAAAGGACATCACTGCTAGAAACAGGAATATGATTGGTAGAGCGATCCACACTGGAGCATTGATCTGCGCGTCTGCAGACTCGAACTCGTAATCACTGTGGTACCTCCTTATGCGGTTTACCAGCCATGCGCATGCGTCGTTCAAGTAATGAACGATGTGGTTTCCCACCACGGCAAGCAGCATCAGGGTCAGCGGTATTCCGATGAGAGCGTACACAATGCAGAACATGCGGCCACCCGTTGTAACTGGCGCCAGGTTACCATAACCTAATAGAGAAAGAAACTTCTTTACTGAAATCAAAGTGCACTATGAGCAAACCCATCGATTTCCCAATGGATTATGATTGAAATGTGTGGCTCACAGGTTATTCTGGTTATTCGAGTTACCATATTGACTTCTGGCAATACATCTTATAACAGCAGATTTTTTCGTTTCTTTTTAAGGTGGCCGAACACAGTTTTCGCGCGCGCTTTTGCTGATGCAATTCAGGGCGCGCACAAGGATTGCAAAAGACAAACATGCCGTCAATAGAGCGATCATTTTATTTACTCGACGCCCGCACTATCTGTGCTATTTTTCTCAATAATTGAACGCAGTGTATTGATGGCTTTAGTCTTTTATTACAAATATATGTTAGAAAACGTAACGATGCAAAGAACCCAGCAATTCTAAGCTTTTTATTTGTTACCGAAAGAACCCAGTTAAATGGAGCGCATGCGTAGTAAGTCAAAAAATTGCGATTGAATGAAAATTTGCACTCTCGGAAATACGCCTATTTCTCGAGAACCACTCATTAGAATTTCACGAAATTGGGCACGAAAATACTTTAGGAAATAAGTAACTGGACTACTGAAAAAAATTGAACTTTAACAAAGGAAATTCTAAATATTCCAGTGAACCTTCAAGGGGGAATAATTAAAGATCTCTCTGTTAAATTATTATTAAAATAGTGTTAACTTGTGAGCATCGTCACAAGCTTGTTGCACGCAAATTATAAAGAAAATCCAATGACGAGATTTTCTGCAAATAAACAAAACCGATTTTAAAGGTCTTTTTCTATTTATTCATGTTGCCATGGCAACGGCACATACGTCAGCTTAACTATCAAAAAACCGAAGTTTGTGTTGTTAAATTGCTTGCTGCCATTTTTGGCGACCAAAGGATCAAGGGTTTTAGAGAAAAAGGTGAATGAAACACAGGTATCAAAAACTGTGTTCAGCCACCTTAAGAAAAAGAGAATGACTTTTCGCGCATGCTACATGAGGTACACTGTGCCAGAGAAGCTGTGTTTTCAAATTCCTCCGGTGTGGTGTGAACGGGGCCTTAATTGTGGGTGAGAAACTTTGTAATAAGTAAACATGTATGATTTTAATTCAATTTTAACGACCTTTGTAAGATATTTCCTTTTGTTTTGGCAAAAAGATTTTTTCAAAGACGTTCCCCCGAGACAGGTGTGAACTGCGAAAGAAAGTGTCAAGGATCGCGTGTAATAATACATCAAACTTAATGAAATAATGACTTTTCAACGGACAAGTTTACGGAAGACGAACAAAAGCATTTTGGGCGGTTAATATGACATGGAAAGGATATGTTGAGTCTAAATTTGAAAAGAAAAAAAGAAGAAAATAAGAAGAAAAACAAACAAAAAACAAAAGCAAACAAAAAACAAAAACAAGACAACAAAAGATGCTTCTTAAGAAGTGACTAAAAATAAGTTTACTCAGTATGGACAGAATAGATTATCTATACTCTCGATTTTTGCATTACTTTAAACGAAAACGATCTGTTTTTACTAAGAGCTGAGGATTTTGTATTGAAGCTTTGACAATTAGCCCAGGTAAACCACACTATAACCCAAAATACTTTCAAAAGATTGATACAAATCAGTATAATGCGTGGTTGGTAGAGCAAAGAGCTCGGAACTTCTATACGGTATCTACAAAAAAAGTGAATCTTTTGTAAAAAGATGTTATTTTCGAAATTAAATTGAGAAAAACGATTGAATAGCGGTTAAAATTAGAAGAATTAATTCTTACCGATCGTGGTTACGACAGTTGTTGCGAAGAAGAGCGAATTTGAAAAGCTCCAGCTAGGTTTCGAAGCAGCTGTCCTGTCGCTCCTTATCTTCTCAAACTTGCTGTCGAGATTTTTCAGCGATTCAGTCTTCAGGCCTTTTACAACTTCTTTGCTGTCAAAATCAGGCGGTAAAATTTCCTTTCCGATGGAAGTGTCCTTTAAAGTTTGCAAAAACGAACTAACATCGTCTACGGTTCTGTGTTTCGTTTTAGGTTCGTACTCTATCGATTCGAAGATGAGCCCGCCGAGATAAAGGAAAACAAGATTCGCCAAAAATAAAACGATCGGAACTAGATTTTTCCTTTGAGTCGGGGTCAATTTCATGGTCTGAACTTCGAAGGCTTTGTCCTGTGCACAAATTATTTTTTCTGCGAGTGATTTTTAAAGATATCCTTTTTAGATATCTACTTTTAAAAGTGCGGAGGTCGTACAACTATATTTTTGTGTTGAATTATTTATTTCTGTAAACGATTATTTTGATTGTAAGTTTTATTGGTTGGTCAAGTTCTTTAGTTTCTGCTACAATATCGCTTTCATTATTTTAATTTGTCAAGCGAAGCAACTAAAACAAAACAAATCATTGTAAGGGAACGAGCACACGGCGAGAGCTGAAAAAACAAACGAAAATATGGACGGCAAGAAAAGAGATGTTAGAAATCCACCTGTTATTCATTCTGTAAGACCTGAACTAATTTTTTTTGCCCACGCTATTTCGATCAATTTTGATAAAATCTGAATGCGGTTTTTGCTTACAGCATTTGTACCGGTTAGATTTGATGGAAAACTGAGAGGGGCGATAGAAAGGGGGGAACCCATCCTGACTTGCTAAAAGTCTAGAGACCACTAAAAAAAGTTTAAAAAAATAGATAGAAATAAATAGTAAAAAAGTGAGTGGAGGAAAACGAAGCGCAAACATTCATTTGAATAGTTCAATACTCGAGAAGGGTTATCGTGCAAATATTCCTTGAGGTGCCCTTGAAATTCTCAACGACTTCGTCCGCAAGGAAGCAGGTTTAGTGTTTAGATCTGAAATAGGCATCGTTAAAAATGTTCAGGTGTTTTTTAGGGTTAGCCGAAATTAAAAAGAAAAGAAAAAAAAAGGCAACTTTACTTGGAATTTACAGGAACTGTATACGGAGTAGCAAGCAGCGGTCTTTCCCACTAAGAGACAGTTTGTGTGAGTTTACATAACACAACAAAGGAAACTAAACCAAAACGCGCAAGACTGAGGAAGCTTCTTTCTTTTGGCCTAAACCTAAACTTTGCGAAAATGAAAATGAAATGAAGAAGAAAGTCTTTTCCAAAGGAATGTTTGATCCTGCCAGATTTGGAATCAAATTGCAAAAGGTGGTGTGATTGGTCACGTGTTGGGGGAAAGGTCATAGACGATTCATTTACATAATTTTACATATCGACCAGGCGAGCGAATGACATCATCTAACTGATCTAGAAACATTTGAATGGGCAGAGCTCTCAAACAGAAACTGTCAGCGGCAAGACACCAGTTTCTCTTTGTTAGCTAGACGACTACAAAATTGAAATAGTCTTCTCTGCTCGAACAGACGCTTGCACAGCGGAAGTCATCGAAAGAAAGTTGATGAAGTCGCTTACCACATGTAGTACGTTATCATCGTCCACAATGATCAGACTCATTTCTTCGTCTGCAAGTACTGCAGTTTCTGTGATCACCGCCTTGGTATTTCTGATTGTGGACATTTATTTAAGGATATATTTCTTGTGGCTTCGAATAAGCACCTGGTAAGTTTTCACAATATTATAGGTAGGCAACACAATATATTCCTATCTTTCTTCTCTTGCATTGAAGCTTACATGCCCATTGTGAATGCGTAGACTTGTGTGTAACCCACAGTAGTGCTACAGTGTACATCGATCAGACTTAAAGAGCTCCTTTGTAGAGTGCAGACAAGACACAAAGTGAAACCGGCAAGTAACTGTAGATTTCATCGAATTTTTGTGCTTGGCCGGTCCAAGGGTCGAAGTTTACTTGTGCCAAATCCAATAATTGTAGAAATCGATCCAAAACAATGCAAATATTACGCAGTGTCGTGACATTTGTCACGAACTTGTTTGGAGTGATCCTCAGTCTTGAGTTGTGGATGATAATTAAACTTCTAAAAATCTGGAACTAAATAAAGATATCTTATCAGTTTATATTAATCAAGCACATAGGCTGCACTGAGGCAATGTTGACCTTGAGGTCTTCACAGCATGAACAGAACGCAGCAAGATCTGCTCAAGATCAATATTATCCTCCCTCCCTTGTGCTTGGGTAATAAGAAATTTATTAAATGATTGAAAAGGTGATTTGAAATGGTTCCAGAATTGGAAATGTTATTTTGCTTTATCTTTTTCCGTGACCATTTTTCGAGGTGGTGAATGGTCTGTCAAAAACCATGGGGCTCACAAAGTTTTCTTTGAATTTCACTGGTCTTGCAGTCTCGTTGTTTTTGCTGTACATTATATGCACGTCTTGCAGTTTCGATCTTTTCACAAAGCTGTCTCATAGTTTTTAGTTTTTGCAAGGCTAAGAAAGTCTTGAAGTACCACGTTTTCTTATTTATACATGTAAATGACGTCTGAATGTCTTAGAACTTGAATATCTGGAGCTCACAGTTAAAACACTCTAAAGTCTTGGTCTTGCAGTTGAGGAAGTCAAAATGTCTTGGGCTCGGAAAGGAAAATGCCTTTCTCACCTTTTTGCAAAGTCTTGCATTACCATTCACACCCCTGTTTTTATAATTCGTAATGCCACATGTCAAGCTTGTGTTTCAAGCTTACTCTCCAGCAGCTACATGTATGAAGGTGATGAAATTGTGCAGTTCCAGGAAATATCTGTACTCCTGTCACAGAAGGAATTGAAATTTTCTGGTAGTGGTGGGGGGAGAGGGTTCTGTAAAACAACAACAACAAAAAAATAAATGAAGAAATGCATGAAGCTTAATTTGAGTTTCCAGAGGAGTGGGAGGTCTCAGACACAATCTCTTCCATGGGGGAAGTATGGATATTTTCTGGAACTGTACATTGTAAACCTGTATAATTTTTTTTTATAGCAACTAAACATGTAGCTAGACAGTACTGGGTGAACATTGCCTGAGGGACTGGGTAAAGTGAGTTCTGTGCAGGAAAGACTGATAGTGATATTCTCCCAGTATGAAATTACAATGTTTAAATCAATGTCAATACATTCTGCGGGTGTGTACATCTGATCAGCAAAAATGTCTGAAGAACTATCTGTTTTATACCAGCTACTGAGCTCTGAGGAAATTAATGTTATTTATCCATGAGCACTACATGAAAATCTGAGGTAACTGAATTGTGCATTATTTATATCTAAGATACAGCTCCAGCCATATAATTAGCAGAACTTTGTTTATAATGTAGTTATTGCACAGATATTACATGGATGTCATAAAAAATTTATAATAATCCTGTTTTCTATCTATTACAGGCTTTTAAATTGTTTTCTGTCATTTATTCTTGTCTGGTGGTTTGGAGTGACCAATGTGAAAATTACCATAGGAGAATTTAGATGTTTTTCAGTCCGAGGTGTGAAAGTTCAATGGAATGATGATCCAGGACTGGTATGTGAATCACTTATATAAATCATAATTTATTACTAACTGCAGACAGTACTGTTTCGGCCTTCTGGGCCTCATCAGTGTAGTGCTGATGCCAGGATGGAGGAGAAGCCATATGGTCACCCCAAACGATCCCACACTTGTTTTGTCATCTAGGCCATGCTAGAGTGCTGAAACTAGTTAACAATAGTTTTCAATTGAGTGCCATAAAACCAAAAGTAAGTAATCACTCTAGCCAATGTACACTGAGGGGACGCAGGCAATACATTGGACCAATTACACCTTTCCTAAGATATTCTCCATAGTGACATGTTAATGTGGATAAAAAAATGGAACATAATATTGCCATGATTAATTAATTATAAAGAGAATGATCATTGCAGTTATTACTGCACAACTTATTAGGAGTTGTGAAAATAATGCCTGTTATTTAACTACTGCTTAATTAAGTTGTGCACATGGAGTTGTACATTTACATAACTGCGATGATCATTCATATTTAAAATTACATCTCTCTCTGCACTTCAAATTAAGGGCTTTTCACACATTCACTAAAGCCTGATTGATTAAAATTATGTTAGCCTTGTCAGAGCATATCTGCGAAGATAATCTTATATTAATTTATTAAAAATTGATTTATTTTTGTATTAATTGTTGAGACTTTCATTTCATGGGGAATCAAATGGTACATGTGTTCATTATTTTATATATATATAATTTACAAGTTTGCGGCTATTTTCTCCTCAGACTATTGAAGAAGTAAGATACAAGAAAATTGAATGGAACTTTGAAAAAATTAGGTAAGGTGATGTCCTGTATGAAATATTACATAACATTTAGAGGTATATCAAGTGGTAGCAAAATGATAAAAACACTATCCCAGACTTGAAGTCTTAGTAAGAGAAATTTTGTATCTTGCTGTGGCCATGCAATACCCTCTATTTACCGGTACATGTACAATGTATATGGTTATGAATATGAAAAAGTTTAAAGAAGAACTGTTATTTGCTTAAAATTTCTTCTAGGGATATCACAATACTCTTCCAAATAAAAGATTTGCACAGAGAGGTGTTGACTGATTCAGAGGTTTGTCTAGTGATTAAACATACTGTAATTTTTGTCATAAATTTGTTTTGTTTGTCAATACTAATGAATCAGATCAAGCTACACATGATGCAGCAGCTTTTGTTATGAAGTAAATAATATTTCTCTGGTATAATTCTACATTCTAGCCACATGTACTATGTCATTTAATTGGGACATCAGTGAAACTTCTAGAATTTTCCCTTAATCACGGAAATATTCCACTCCTTACAAGTCCTGAGATGACAGGACATGCTGCATAATTATGCTTATTCACTGCTGCAGCACTTTGTAAAATTTACTTGTGGTCTAGTTCCTGAGGTATCAAGTGGTCAATACATGTAGGACTTCACAGTCCATGTACAGAGTTGTCTACATGTATATATCTGGGCTAATGTATAACTGACAATACACACACAGCCAACAGTTTCCAATATCAGCCAGATCTGTTTTTCAAGGGTTTGGCCTCTGTCAGTAAAGTGATAGGAGAGTTTGCATTGACTCATACCCTGGATGGGAGAGCACATGCAGTCTATAAGATACTTAGTAATATGTTTATTGATAGTTGTTTCATACATTTCATAGGATTCAACAACAGACATCTTCACTTCTTTTACTCTTCATTGGAAAATGGTGGGTTCACATTTGGTTTTTCAAATGAAAACTTTTTTTAGAAAGTATGTGTATTATTATGCACTTTTACTAAAATGCAAGATAATATTTTCAATTAAAGTACTTTAATATTATATTTACTACCACAGAGTAAAATTCTACTATACTACAGTAAATGCAGATCTGATTGGCCGAACTATTGCATGCCAGCATTCACTAATGTGCAGTGGGTCAGAGGTTATCCACATAATGGCAATGTTTTCTTGTTTTTCCAATGTTTGGGAGGAAAATTTAAAAATACCACTGGATAATTCAATTTCCAGGAACATTAAAGAAAGGAAATTGGCCATTGTACCCCCCATTCACAAATCAGTGATGAACTCCTGCCAAGACAAAAATGTCAGATCAGTCATTTTTTTATCATTGAAATAGGGGTTGGTGGGTTGGAGGGGGTAGGGGGTAAGTACTAAAATGACCAAGATTATAGCCTGTCCAATTAACAGATATCTATTTAAGAAATAGAAAACATGTACTGTGTTTCTATTGAGTTTTAGAAATACAAGTGGAAGTTTGGGAGAAGGAGAAATGCTGTGGGAACACGAGCAGCAGGCGAGTGTTTCCACAGCTTTTTCGAGTTCTCCCAAACTTTCACAAGTGTTTCTATAACTCAATAGAAACACAGAGAACATGTTTTCTATTTCTTGTAGAAAACACCATGATGAAAAAAAAAGGAAAACAACTTGTTAACTTTGATTGTCAAGATTTAAATTCTGTTTGCTCGTGCCATCATGATTGCGTCAACAGCTAGTTCTGTGTTTCTATCAAGTTATAGAAACACAATTTTTAACCAATCAGCACACGTATTTTCATAGGACTGTTTTCTAATATTGAATTGTGAATAAACAGCCTTAATTTACAGTCCAATCTGGCCTCTTGAAAGTCCTTTTTTTGTAACACACGGTACAATGTAGTCAGCTAAAGATCACTCTTTGTTCTTGATTCGCAGCATTCTCCCGGTGATCTGGTCAGTAGTGATCTGCGAAATTCAAGCGAGGCTATTCCGTCTTCCTTTACTTTGCTACATGCCACAGATGTGGAAATTGGAAGCAGGCTTCGAGTTCATAGAGGAGGTGCATATGTTGCGCTATTTGAGGTACATGTACAGTAATTCATTTATTTTGGATAGAAGATAGGGAAAGAACATGGGAGAGGGAAGGAGCATATACCCCCACGGGGATAAATTGATAGTTTACCTAGCCCAGTGATGTGGGTGGCCTCATAGTTAGTGCGCTTGACTCCGGATCGAGTGGTCCAGGTTCAAGCCCTGGCCGGGGTCATTGTGCTGCATTCTTGGGCAAGATGCTTCAAATCACTCTCACAGTACATGTACTTCTCTCCACCCATTTGTTGTGATGGGTACTGGCAAATTCAATGCTGGGGGTAACCCTGCAAATGGATTAGCATCCTATCCAAGGGGGACTAGAAATACTCCTAGTTGCTTCATGCTACAGAGACCGGGATAAGCTCCGGCCTGATGGGCCACTTGGCTTGTATGCAGACTTTACCTTTTTTATACAAGTTGAATAAATTAAGTCATCCCCTCCATTCAAAATAATTACCCTTTCAGCTAGAAGATTACAGGGTCTGTTTGTGCCTTGTAAGCTCTTATGATGCAAATTTGTGTTTTGGTACCTGAAATCTTTTAAGCCAGTTTGATAAGTGAATTAATCCCTTGTAACAATGGTAATAAAAAGGTGACAAAGGAAAAACAAAATTAAACTGGTCCAACCAAATCACACATATTTTACAAAAACAAAAAATAACTGTCAGTAGAACATAAGGCTACATGTCATGTACAGTGTAGATATAGCAGGTGAAGACATTAGGGCCAGAAATAAACTGTCTCTGTTGGAAATGAACTATTTAACTGTAGACTTTGGAAAATGCTAATTTTCGTATAAAATTTACTTGTTAATTTTGAATTACATTGGTGTCTTTCATCAGGCTGCTGTTATTGATGGACTGTTGATTCCATCAGGCGAAGCTACATCACTGTGTGTAAAGTACAGAGAAGTGACTTTCTGCTGTGGGAGTTATGATCCTGGACTTATACAGGCCAAGAGAGAAAAGGTACATATTGACTCTTTTTAGAATAATTAATAGAGTGAGCTGTAAAATCCAACTAAGGTACCAATTGTTCAAAGTCTGGATAATGCTATCCACTGGATAAATTGCTTTCCAGCTGATACTTGTACATGTAAGTGTTAACAAAACAGACACACTATTCACTGGATAGTGATTTATCTGATGGATAGCGTTATCCACCTTTTGAATAGGCTCGATTACCAGCCGCTGCTTGAGGAAATGAGGCACGCGGACTCAAGAGTGGTGGGTATCGAGCCTACCTTTTGAACTACCCAGGATATTTCACAGAATTCAGGTTGCTGCTTTGTGCTACCTAACACAATGCGAAACTGTTTAGGCCAGGAAATCGGCCTGAATTTAGGGACTATACTGAGAACACAAATTTAAAGACATGTCTTTTGGATGATCAATAGTTAAGAACACAACTTAAAAGTGCTCAGCTGTGAAAATAAAGCCTAAAGATAAATTCAGGCCTGAAAGTGTACATGTATGTCTACATGTATGTTGGTTGCTAGTCTGATGCTGCGACAAGTTCCATGGTGCCATTGCTATTTTTGGTGCTGCTGATACTGATTAGGCCAGTTTTCATCCTACATGTAGTAGATGAGTAGCTTGTGTTAAAACATTTTTCATCAATGAAGAAGCTCCTCTTGACATTTTCCTCTTATTTATACCTTCCAGATCCTTAAAATGTCACTCATGGATTTTCTAGGCACTTGGTACACAAAAGGTCCTGCTCAGATTACAACAAACTATCACGGATTGCAGATCTTTGTTAGCCCAAGCAAAGTGAATTCTTCTGTAGTTTATCAAAATCACTTGTTGGCTCAGTTAAGCAAAGGTATGGTGTAGGTACAGTGTAACTACATGTAAAAGATAACTCCTGTTAGATAACTCACCCTTGTAAATTAAATATATGAGATGTTTCCAGTATTATATCTTTTGCTGCATTTTTGTTGGACCATCTGTGATCACATGAATTGTACAGACTGCATTTTGTGCATGCTAAAATAGAAAACCAAGCTTCATTGGTCTCAAAGTGAAAAAAGGAGGGTTAGTTTCTCTGCCTTTCAGCTGCAATATCTTGGGGAAAGAGCCAGAAATACGGCCTTTTTTTTAAAACAGTCAATAGGTCAAATATGAAGTTCAACTACCCCAAAGGTTGAATTTTCTTTAAGTTTTGCCTGTCTTGTTTTATTTAGTTTTACAAGCTAAAACTTATGCCAGTAAAGAAGATAATGGGACAACTGACAAGTCACTAGAGGTAAGCCTTCATTGTGAAGTTCATGTTCAGGTTAAAAGCTAATTCGTTCAAGCATGTAGGAACGCCGGTATCTTGTCATAATTAATTTGCCAGCATATACCATTGTAATTTATTTTCTTATATTCTTGATTTTGTTCCTGTTTAGTTGAATGTCAAGTCTGATGATTTTAAGGCTTCAGTGTGTTATCAAGATGGAAGGGAAGCTGTTAGCATCATCATGTCATTCAGTCTTTCTCTTCATCAGAGAAACAAAAAAGTAAGTTCTTTGATAGTTATACTGGGAGGTACGTGGTGGCCTCATGGTTAGTGCTCTCGTCTCCAGAATGAGTAGTCCGAGTTTGAGTCCTGGCGGGGGACATTGTGTGTGTTCTTGGGCAAGGCATTTCACTCTGACAGTGCCATTCTCCACCCAGGTGTACAAATGGGTACCAGCAAACGTAGTGCTGGAGGTAACCCTGCAATGGACTAGCATCTCATCCAGGGGTAAAGTAGAAATACTCCTAGTTGCTTCATGCTACAGAAACTGGGATAAGCTCTAGCCTGATGGGCCACTTCGCTCATGTGCAAATTTAACATAAATGTAGCTATTCAACCTCATTGCCTAGTGGAGACTTGAGCAGTGAGCAGTCAAAATATCATGATCTACATATAAAAGTGACTGCATCGTGAAGATGAAGAAAAGAAATAATAATAAAATATCTATTATTATTATTTAAGTCCCAAAATGGGCCAAACAAAGTCCATCAAACAGAGATCCATTTTGAAAACTTTTTTCCTGTTTCACTGCACCCCTCTTTATTTTCTTCTTCTGTTATACTCACCACTGTGCTTATGCATGAATCTCTTTTCCCTTTGTTGTTGAGGATTCCAGTGTACATATAGTTCTCTTTGCTCTGTTTCACCAGCCTAGGATTGCCTATACCCAATTTTTATCTCTAAGTATTGCCTTCGAGAACAAAAGAATGATATTTACATGTGTCGTTTTATTTTCTTTAAGACTCAGTACACAGCTTCAGTGGGCATTCAAGCATTTGTTCCGAACAGTCAACAGACAACATATCCCTGTGGTATCATAGGAAACGAGTTGATATCTGTGCCCTGGGAGTGCACTGTTACTGTAAGTGAATCAGTTAGACACTCAACCTCGTTCCTAGAACAAGGTTGTTACACACTTAAGTTGGACTTAATTTATTGCAACCACATAAGTTATATAAATTTAGTTAGCGACATAAACAAATATTTAGCGCTGAGCTATTGAGAATTAATCATCATCTAGAGCATAACGCCAATTTCTCAGAACTCTCATCGGAGAGTTTTGTGCTAATGCCTCACAGGAGGCAGCGTGGCCGAGTGGTTAGGGTTGCGGTCTTGAAATCTACTGTAGAGTTTTTTTTTTTTTTTTAATTGCTAAACACATAATTACTTGCATTGCCTTACTCTACTTACAACACGACACAAGAGGTTGCGGATTCAAGTCCCGCTCTGACCAATAAGCTGGAGTTTTTTCTTGGTAGACCCTAGTTCAACTCCTCGGTCACGCTTGTAAATAGCCAGCTGATCTGCCTCCCACCAGTTGGGATTTTTAAGCCTATTATGTTTATTTGAAATAATATATTTCTTTCTTTCAGATTAAGTGGTATGTCTGTGAACTAGCTAGTTGTAGCTAAGTGCATCGACCACTCTTAACGTTCAACATTGAACATTTTTTACGGTCTTCCGCTTGTTACAAAGCTTTATCCTCTTTTTTTTTTCTTTTTTTTTTTCGCAGGGAAGCAAATCGTCTGGCCAGTCCACAGTGACAAGAGTAACTTCCGATCACAACTTTTCTCTGTTGCTCAGACCTGAATGCATTCCAGTATTTCAGGAGCTCCGCGAGGCAAGTTCTCAACTGTGTTGCGGTTTAACACAACTAGTTTTATTGTATGAAAACAAGACACAGTTTGATTTTGGTAGCCTTGTCTCATTATCAATTATGACTTTTAAACTTCTTGAATTTTTGTCTTCATTTTCTGTATCTTTTATAGGAATATACCAGCTTATTGGATTTGAGACAATTGAAAAAGTTGTTGAGATTGTTGAAGAAAAAGGCGAAGGAACAGTCCACACCTAAGCAGGTATTGAAAAGTGATGAAAACGAGTAAATGCAGATGTAATTGTCTTCTTTTTGTTTCAGTGCTGCCGGAATTAGGAGCGAGTTTTACGAAGTTTCACTCGATCTGCAGCCTGGTCTGTAGGTTAATCAATGGAAACGCGATGTTTTTCTTGCATTCACTAAGCACTTGTTCTCCCGCACTTGGACACCAGCGTTATATTTTTCCCGCGCATGGCGCCGGTGTCATGTTTTCCTGCGCTTGGCGCTGGTGTCATTTTTCTCCGCGCTCGGCGCTGTTGTCATGTTTTCCCACACTTGGGGCATTGTCATGTTTTCCCGCGCTTGAGGCAGGTTGTTTGTAGGTTTAGCATCTGATCGGTCAATTGCTTACGTAGCATTTCAGCCTAAAACAGTACGGGGCTCCGGGGAATAACTACAGAGTTTGTGGGGTTTATTTCCCAGAGACTCGTGCTGAGGCCTATTGTGTTAGGCTGAATTTTAATATATCGAAATTGTGCTATTTGCCGTGTGTGAATTTTTGGTTGTTTGTCTTGTTTTACAAGTGCGATTTGAACTTTTCTTTGTCCATAAACCAACACATGTGGCTAGAGGCAACATAATCCATACCTTTTTCCCTCCATTTTCGTTTTCGGCCAACATTTTCGTTGCTGCTGTTTTGTTTTTTAGATTTTCATAAATTGCAAAGGGATGAGGCTATCTTTAGAAATGGATGTATACGAAGAACTGCTGAACGTCAGCTTTGAAGATATCAAGGTACAGTAAACTCACTTGATTTTATTGGTTAGCTTCTGTGGTTCACCCGACATCTTGTACGGGAAATTCCGGGAGGAGTATCGAATGAAGAGGCGATCTACTCCATTTAAAAGGTTCTTTATAATTGACGAAACGAAGTGATAGATAAATAACACAAACAATACCCGTAGCCCTAAGGACTATAGAGATAAAGATTATATGGACAGGAACGAATGAAAATAGCCGAAGTTATGAATTGTTGCAGATCAGCCGCAAATGGAACGGAAATTGATTCCTGGTATGACATTTTAGACTGAAAATGTCGGTATATCTCGAGAGGTTGCCTTCTTTTGCGGAAATTCGGGAAAAATGATGTTCCATTTACGACTGGAGATTTCCATAAATTCAAATCGGATTTCTTGGTTGAATGGCGAAATTTACAATGTACGCTGTTACAGCCGGTGCATTCATGGTTCTTTCATTTAATTCGCAGGCCGAATTTAGCAGAGATCAACATCATATAACACTAGAACTGAGCGTCAAAGATCTGGAGGTAAGCTCTTAAACTATAACACTTGCACCTTTTGCTCCACTCCTTCTTCTCCTGCTTAGCCTCGATACGTACAGCGGTAGCATTCTAGCCTCTGGACATGTTCTCTTGTGGAGGATGGGGCGAAGAGAAAGCGGGAACCAACTCCCCCCCCCTCTCGACCACTTCTTTCTTAGCCAGTTCCTTTTGGGCCCTTCCAGCCGCGGTCAGACCCTTCCAGCCGCAGTGTGTTCACAGGGTAGTAGCAGAAAAGGTAGAACAGACTGAAATTTCAGACTCATCTAGCCACTTTAAGGTCGCGTTCTTGTATATACTGAGTATATAAAAAAGTTATCTTGATAGGGTGAAACTACTGGAACTAATGTTTTGATTAATACATGCATAACAACTATCCACAGGTCGAGGACTGTACAGATAAAATTATTGCACTTCAGCAACAGCGATCAGGCGGCATTAGTTCCTTGTCATTATTGAGATTTTCACTCGTGCAAGATGTAGCCAAGGACGAGGAGAGAATAGCTGTGAAGGTATGTTTTAAGAAACTTATGCATGCATTTCTGTAGACGCATTTCTATGATTTCGTTACTGAAAATACTAGCCAAGTGGTAAATTGACTCTTGTATAATACTTTCGAATATATGAAAGATTATATATTTGAACTGCGGAGAAAGATATGAAGACACGATCCGCTGCTCAAATATATGGTATATTACAAACTCACAACGTGACCAGCTCTCAGATGGCTTGATAGCTCAGTTGGTAGAGCACTGCACCGGATCGCAGAGGTCATGGGTTCGAATCCAGTTCACGCCTGAGTTTTTTTTTCAGGCTT
>Ga0126338_10000648_pt1 | contig 19823 bp, 36 predicted proteins | sample OrbCmetagenome_2_FD_92529 | JGI IMG/M metagenome (GOLD analysis project Ga0126338, IMG submission 92529) | Coral microbial communities from Petempiche,Puerto Morelos, Mexico - Orbicella C C metagenome | ecosystem: Host-associated > Invertebrates > Cnidaria > Coral | place: Petempiche,Puerto... | reverse complement strand
TAATAATAATAATAATAGTAATAATAATAATAATACCAAGGCTTCATAGCAGCATAAAGTAAGATATGGTTTTGATGAATCACGTGATGTTTTTAAAGTTCATTTTTCAATGAAGACAATACATGTTTCGGATGAGACATCATCCATCATCAGTTGTACAGTGAGAAATAAAATGAGAAACAGAATGAAATATTAACAAGAAGGGTAAAACTATCTAAACTAAGAAAGGAGACTAACTAGTATGAAAGGGATAAATTAAGAGGTTTGACCTGGGAATTTAAAGGGGCTCAGTCATGGTATCTTGAGTTATTTTGGCCACATACTAAATTACCTTTAAATGGTAGGAAACCTGAAAATAACAGTTTAACAAGATAGAAAAACACCAAAGAAGTAATGATAAACCATAAAGGAACAAGGATGGCTAAGAACAGAGAAGATTGACACAGATTACAAACCACGAATTTGAAAAATTGAGGTTAGACTTTTCAATACGTGCAAACCGTGACTGAGCTCCTTTAAAGACGGCTGCTCCCAAAGGATGTGCATGGCTTCCTTGGCTTCTAAAAGTTCTTGTTAATATCTCACTTTGGCAAAAAGAATATCCAAATTACACTTTAGCTTGAATAATTATTAAACTGCATGTCTTTGAAAATTTGTACTTCAGCTCTACACACATGGATAAGGGGCGTTCTGGGATGGGGGAAAGTTTAGCTTAACTTTTGAGTCTCGCCTCAAAAATAAACCCAAACTTGCTAGTTCACAGAACCCCCCTTATATATGTGTGTTGCAGCCTCACTTGCAAACAACGTGCAAAAAACTTAATTGAAGGTTTGCAAGTTTCTTGTATACTGATGGCAGATATAATCAACCAGTCAGCTGATAAACTTGAAGAGCAAGAATTCAATGAGGAGCGTACCAACAAGGTGTTGGGTTTATATAAAAATTTTCTGAAAAGAAATTATGAAAATTTTCTCAGAATTCATTAAAATGAGTCGAATGATAAAAAAGAGATGCGATAAATAAATTAATGAATCATTTGTTGACGCCTTGGATTGAAAATGAAAACCTGAATGATCTTTTTGAAGATGAACTTACCAACCAGTTTTTTGATTTATATCAAAATCATATAACATTAATGAAAAATGAATTGAACAGCATTTTTTGGGGTACGTCACCAGAACTGATTATCAACCGCAAGAAGAAGAAATATTATTGCTGCGATGCCTGTGGCAAGAGATTTACTCAATTGAACAGGCTTAAAGGGCACAGAAAATATAATTGTAAAAATTTGGAAACAGAAAGGCTTCCTAAAGAAAGATGCTCAGGATGTTCTAAAATGATGCATAAAAGATCAGTTTATACGCATAAAAAAATGGTCGTCCGCAACCAAAGAATTGAACAAGCAGAAGTAGAAAGCAACCATGAATGAGCCGATAAAAGTCAATGAGTTTAAAGAAATGGAGGATGAGATGAATGCAGTCCTCGAAATTGACATATGTTTGGAAAAGCTAAAAGATTCAAACAGACTTTTAAGAAATTTTGCCACTTTTGGGGCAGGCTTTTTGGCAGCAAGGATAGCAATCGCTGTGAAGCATCTAGTTTTCAGTCCAGACAAAGAAAAAAGTAGTAGTAGTTGTAGCAGCAGCAGCAGCAGCAGTAGTAGTTGGTAAAATGGGACACAGCAGGAATGGTTTTCTCAATGCGAGCCACATGAAAAACAAAAGATTGAAAAAGGCAAGGAAAGAAGAGCCTTACTGGGCTGCAAACAGGAGGTATATCTGTTGGAAAAGTCATTGGTTGAATTAATGCAAAGTTTAGACCCACAAGAAGCAGTCAAGGCACTTTTGAAATAAGCAGCAAATTTTATTTTTGAAATTCTTGTGAGCAAAAAGAGAACCTTTTTTGTGGTCCAAAAAATAATAGGCTACATGATTTAATTACAACAAAAATAATCACAAAAGGCCTCAACAACTTCACGTGTGATATCATGTACATCTCTCTGCCGCTGAGGAGTGAAATATTCATGCACGAGAAAAGGAACCAAGTGGAAACTGACAATCATGTTTATGCCAATAACACTTGTGTATTTAAATGATGACAAAAAAGCAAAACTGGTGGCCACCAGAACCTCTCAGGAGGGATTATGAATTTAGAATTTGGAGTGCACCCATCTCTCCTGAGAGGTTTTTCAATTCCCACCTCCACACCGCTCCTAGAGCACTGAAAGACCCACCACATAAGCCAAGGATCTGATTATATGCCCTCCGGCTTGAGGCTGAACCAGCACTTCTGCCATTTTTCCATGACCATAGCTCTGCCCAACAGCCCGACACCATCCTAAGACAATTAATTAATTAATGTTAGTATATCCCATGGCATGGCGGCAGGGGTTTTTTTTTTTTTTTGGGAGGTGAAACATACAGGTATATGATGGAAAGCCCCCACTTTTTGTAACCACGGTATACAAGTGTACAACACCAAATTTGTGCATCATGTCTGAAACTCATATCGTTCGTAGTGAGACTTTTTACACTTGTGGTACAAAAAAACTGTGTCTTCTGAACAGGGAAAGTCCCGTTAGGCAACCAAGTGGAAACTGACAATCATGTTTTTATAATATGCAAATGAAACCGAGTGTTTTCAAATCTCAATTCGAAGCGGTGGGGTTAGTTATTTTTTTTATGAATTCGGCTTCAACTTTGCCACGGATCTCTTTCTCTAGTTTGCCAGAATCAACAATCTTTCTGCTCAACGGTTGGTGAAGCAGCTTGGCTCGGACTTGTTCCTTCAGGACGTTGTACTGCTGAAACTCGAAAAGAATGATGTCAAACTCGTGGGCAGACACGCGTTGTTATTCAAAGCTTTGGATAACAATCTGCTGACTGTGTCACGTTTGGCGGCGTCGAGCGTGGTAATCTCTTGATGCCTTTTAATTTTGGCCTCAAGTTTCCTGCTGGCGATTATCAGCCCTGAAGAAACGAGAGCGAAACAGCCGCCAACGCCGCCTAATGGAACTGTGGCCAGCAGTCCAACCACAGCCACAGCTGAACTGAGGCTCGTGCTTGAAAACGCTGCAGGGAGAACACTCGAGCCCGCAGCACTCCAATTAATGAATTTTTTGGCCCGTTTGTATTTTTTCGCAACGAGGCGATAGTGTATGACTTCTTGGCCCAAAGTGTTGGCCATCTCATTGATCTTTTGCAAACAGAAATTTTCAGCAGGCGCCATCAGTGCGGGATAGAGAGGCTCCTCAGGAGGAGCGGAAGGCAAAACGTTCGCAGACGACATAGTATATAAAGCTCTAATTAATTTCTAATTAAATTTAGGCATACCTTTGAAATCAAAGAGCTCACCATGTTCATCTTTGACGCTGACAGTTATGCTATTTACATGAGCGTCTGTTGAGCAGTCGCGCAACACATGAGGAGGCAAACTATAGTTGTTTTTTTCATAAGGAAGACCTTTTAAATCAAATCTGGCTAAAACATCTGATTTTTTTCCATTCAAAAAGTTTTTGGTTTTGTCCAGCAGATCGCAATGAATGAAATATGCGCTTGGGCTGTTTAGTTTTTTGACATAAGAAATATCGCTTAATGTCAACCTGGTGCCAAGCAATTTTGCCAAAGCTTGACTAACTGAAATTTGACAAACCCAGATATTGTTTACTGTTTTTATTTTTAGAATAGAGTTGGGATTATTAGTTTCTACTTCAATTTTTTACTTGTTGTTAGATCTTTTGCGAGGCTCTCAACAGTATAATGCCCCTGAGGCAAAGAGGCAAGCATCTCACCAGACTTTTTGAAAGATATTTGCCCCACTCTTTCAAGATTATGCCAGCTATTGTACAAACTGCAAGAGAGGTGTCTGATGAAATGTACCTTCAGGAGCGGCTCCTTGAAGTGCACAGTTTCTCCGTTATTTTGCGAGAAAATTGTAAGCACAACCGTTATATTGTACAGATATATCATATTCAAAATGGAAAGCACTGCGTTCAAAGACTTTGAAAAATGGGCGCAAAGGCCCGATACGAAAGCCAAAGAAGCCACAGCCCAAACAAATGCGTGGGCCACATTCACAAAACAGTTCCCGAATGCTGATAAAACCCAATTCGTGGCACAAATCAACATCAATGAAAAGCACAACATCACAGCAGAAATGTTCTTCAAGGCAGGGAAAGGGTCCCTTCAAAGCGTGTTTGGTTCAGACAGGTGCTACTGGAGTCAAAAAATGAAATCTGCTCTGGTTTGGCAGAAGTGGAGGGCTTTCCTTATCAATTGTCGCCAATGAAAACCAAAAAAGCGCTGGCCATCCCCGCTATAAATTTTGCAGAAACACCTGCAAGCCTGAAACAAATTTTCAACAAATCCATTAACATCTACATGACACCAGACGTGTTCTTTGTGACAAAATTCAGAGAAATCTTTCAACAAACCAAGCTCATGCACAGCACAGTGGCCAAATCAAAGACAAGCCACACCCACAAGTGGCTGGGCGGCCCTCACATGCAATATTGGTACAGCAGCTCAACTTCACCGTGTTTTGTGCAACACAGGGCTGCGGAATTTCACGAGAAATCTTTGACAGCAGCCTGGCAATGCTGAAGCAGATAAGGGCTTTTTTATAAATTCCATATATATTTCACGGTAAGACAAATTTTGTACCAGCTTGGTCGAATTCAGAACATCAGTGTTTTGCCAGGCGACCCAACATTCAACAAATCAAACAACCATTTCCCATGTGGCTTCATACAAAAGGACAAGTTTGGCGTAGATTCATCCAGCGATTTTCGCTTCACACACGGGGCCAACCATGGGCTGGGAAGCATATACTTTTATGTGTCAGGCCACCCAACAAAAACAGAAAACCCCTATCCAGGCTAGAATAAATTCAGTGATGAAGGTGGGAAAGCCATCAAAGGGTACCTGAATTCTTTCATTGAGCCAGACGATGTGCCCCAGTATGACTGGTTCGCCCCAAACACAGCCTCTGGGTTGACGCAGGCAGGTCTGGTGCACATAAACCAGTCAATCGAAGCGTTCACATACTGCATCTTGGGCGCACAGGTAAATGTGTGCAGCAGTATTCTTGGCCAAGGTGGCCGGGCAAAAGAAGCCCAGAGCGAGTTCTTGGTGCTGTTGGAAGACGCGATCAGACAGCCCAACCTGGCCCAGAGCATGCAAAAGTACCAGCTGGCAGTAGATGAAGCCAAGGTAAGGCTCAACATGGCGGTCTGCCCAGGCGTGTGGCTGATGCCTGCGAGAATGATCATCAACAGTGAAAGCACAGTGGGGTACAACAAGCTGAAACACACCATTGCTGGGATGAGGCTGGGGGTCAACAACGAGGTAAACCTGGGCACAAAAAAAACCGCGCTCAAACTCAGGGGAGGCAGCCCATCAAAAATCAACCTGCCCAACAGCCACCCATCTAACCCGATCCACAAAGCAGCCATGGCCGCCCAAACAGGCAAGCTGCAGCCAAAAAAAGAGGAGACCATGGGACAAGAGGAACCCACATCCAGCTCAACTAGTCAACACAAAATCAACAAAACAGCTGTGATAATAGGGGGCGTAGGGCTTGTGGTGTTAATCTTAATCGCTTTATGTTAGCCCTGTTTTTTGATATATTTTTCAAAAATAAAGAAAACAGCTGCCAAAATCAGAAGCCAGGTGTGCTCAGCAAGATAGCCAACCACCTGCCTGGCTGTCTTGAAAAGAAAGCTCGTGACCTGATTGATTAGCTCGGGGAGCATGGACCCCAGCTTCGCGCTTATTTCTTTGATGCCAGCCCCCAAAGCTTTGCTGGTGGCTTTTAAAGCATTAGTAACCATGCCCACAACAGCCCCGATCGTGATGCCAGCTGCTAAAAGGATGGCTGTCACAGTTACCCCATATTTTTTGAAAATTTCTCTGATTCTTTCATCCAGAGTCCGCCCCATGCTACAGCTCACTTTCTTGCTCTTTCAGATCATCTAATGATTTGGTTCTGTTAAGGGCTTCTTCCAGCACTTTTTTTATTGCTCTCTTCCGAAATACTTGCTTCAAGTCGAGCGTTTTTTTCATCTTCATTGGCCAGATTTTTTCCTTTTTTTCACATTCTTTTCTTTCTCTTATTGTGTCTTGTAAATCTTTTGGTAAATTCTTTGTCAGTTGTTTTTTCCTTTTAATTTCTGCTTCATATTCTGGCCCTTGGTCTTTGAGTTGTTCAATCTTGGCATTTTCCTTTTTTAACTGCTCAGTTAGAGACATTACCAATTCATTTTGTTCATTCAAACTTTGTTTTGCTTCTAACTCTCGCTTTCGAAATTTATCTAGTTCTTTTTGCGCTTTTCGAATATCAGCACTGTTTTTATGGATGATAGATTCAGCACTATCCCCCAGAACTTTTTTGACGAATGTTTTGTTTCAGAAGTCTTGCCGCAAACTGCTGCCATCATCTAAAGCTATTTTGGTCTCTCCACCCTTAGGACCCTCTACCACGCGCTGATTCAGATTTCTCTTGGAGAATCTGATCATCAGCTTGTCAACTTCGACGAGGGGGTAGCGGGCTTTGATCAAAGCTTTGACTCTGGATTTCTTTTTGTTCATCTTCACTTGAAATGTTGGTCTGAAGATCGGTTTTGGACATATCTAGCAGCCCTGTGTTCGGGTTTCTCGAAGCATTAAGCCTTCTTTCAATGTCTTTGTCTCTCAAATCTTTCAGCCTTTCTTCCAACAGCGGTGTGGTTTCATCATAAGAAGTTTCAGGCCCGCTCTTCTCATGTTGCCTTGTTTGCATTTCAATTTCTTCGCACCCCCCCTGGGTAGGGTGTGGACAACGTGCCCAGCTGAAAGGGTTGTGTTCTATTGCCCTCTTGTTCGTCGTCATCATCGTCATCGTGGTCAATCTGATACTCAAGTAATGGGTCTTCCTTACCAAAATCGCCCCCGCCTGTTGCCATTGCAATATATATTCCATGTATGTTCTTTTTAAATTAGAAAATAATCTCGTATTAATATACCATGGATTACAAAAAACCGGGCAAGATCCCTGATGTGCTACTCACTACTTACATGGCAAAATCTTTGGGGGCCATGAAGGTGCCGCGCGCTGTCAAGCGCATCACTTTCGATACCACCGAAACCAATGCCAGCCACACTCTGAACATTTCGGTTCCTAAGCTGAACGAAAATGAGGTGCTGGTGCCTGGCTTGCTAGCGCTGCACTTTGACATCAACCTGGATGGCAGGCACGCCAACAACTTCCTCTTTCAAAACGTTATGTGTGCACTGGTCGACAAGCTGGTCGTGAAGTTTGTGGGGGCCACCCTGCAAGACAGGGTAGAGTACTATATCTAGAAAACATTTGAAGACCTGTTCCTCCCTGTCAAGAAATGCGACATCATGGTGCAGGAGGGGATCCAGAGCGTAGACTTGCGCAAGATACGCTCGAATGCGGGGTACAAGAAAATGTCGGGTGTCGATGCTGAAAAAAAGCTGAACGAGATATTCCCAAGCAAGTACTACATCAGGCTTGACCACCAGATCTTAACTGACCACAGCATTTTCTACCCCCAGGCCCTGCCCTGTACAATGACCTCATTTTCGAAGTGATGCTCACCCCTGCTGCACAGGTGGTCAGAGGCTCAGACCCCACCAAGCTGAAATAATAGCTGACCAACATCCAGCTCGAGTACGAAATGATACGCAGTAAGTTTCTCTGAGAAGAGGCGCTCAGCGTGTATCAGGCCGGCAAAGAGTTCATGTATTACCACATGATGCACCACAAAAATGTGAGCTTTAAAAAAGACGTGGATTTGCGGCTGAACATCAAAGTTGATGCTCAGAAACGGTCCCGGAAAGGGATCCTATTGCTTTTTGTGGAGCCCTATACCAGAGGTGCCCAGGACTCGGAAAAATTCATCTTCCCCGACATCACCAAAGTCAGCGTCACCATCAACGGTTCGCCAAACATGCTGTATAAGAAAGGCATTGAAAGCAAGGACATGCGGAAAGAGGCCAGCCACTTCTCTGTGAAAGAAAAAAGCAAAACCAAGCACATGACGCTGCAAAAGTTCTACACCGAAAACTGGTTCGGGCTGCCGATCAACCTACACTCCATGGCCAACCAAACAATGCACGGCAGCAGCACGCAGCTTGTGAACACCACCGACGGCATCCAGCTGGAAATCGAGCAGAAGACCACCAGCTTGGCGATGTGAATTGCCATATCTTCTTGATCTCCGATGCCCAGTTTAACATGATTGGAAGACAGCTCAAATCTGTGCAGCATTGATTGGACAGAAATAAAAAAAATGAAATGGACCCTGGTAACATCCCCTTCAATGTGCTGCCGACCAACTCAGGCAAAACTCGGTTCCTCATGAACCAGCTCTGTGGCCCTTTTCGGGGCAAATTCGATTACATCATGCTCATCTGCCCAACCTTCACTCACCACAAGACCCTCTTCTATTTTGCTGAGAGAGATCCGTGGTCTTATGTCATCATATGCAAGCAGCACAAAGTGGAACTTCGGTTGAAAGTAGTGAGTTTTGTTTTTGAACGAGCCAACACGCTGATTGTCCTTGATGACTGCGCGGCCTCCAAAGACGAAAGGTCGCACCAGTGAGCTCATTAAACTTGGCTTTTCTGCCTGTCACGTGAACATCAGCGTGTGGGTGCTGACCCAGCAGCCCTCCAGCGTCGCGAAGCCATTCTGTGAAAATGTAGTGGCCATCGTGCTGTTTTACACCACTTCAGCCAAGACCACAAAGGCAATTTTTGAAGAATACGTGAGAGAGCTTTCGCAGGATGACCTCAAGCAGCTGATTGCGAGGTTGAAAGAGACAAAGTTCTCCCACCTTGTTTTCTCTCTTCGCCGCCTGTACGAGATTAAATTTTCAAATTAAAAAAGAAAAACGTTAACTAAATGGCGGATCTTACGGCTGATGATATGAAAGTTATGGAAGAAGTCACTCTGATGCTCAAAACCGAGCCCACAAGTGGTGGAAACGCTATTCCTCAGCCAGTAATCCTGGACCTCCGTGAATAGCTTGCAATTCTGGTTTCTACAGGCAAAGCAAAGGAAGCCATCGGCATTCAGCTTACACATGAGCAGGTTAAGTGCTTGGAAGCTAACAATGTTGAAAAGTACTACAAAAGATACAAGACTTATGTGGGCGCCAAGACCACTAAAACCTTTGTTGATAGCTGTATCTTGTTGTACACCAGGGGGGTTGGTATGTTTTTGCTGATTAATGGCATTGAAGCTCTGCAGAAAGATCTCAAAAAAGATTACGTCATCACCAAAGAGTTGTCCACTCTTATCGGAAGTCTTGCATTGAGATGTGAGCAGCTGCTCATGGTAGCCAACCCGGCGCTGATCACAATGAAACATATCGATTTCAGTCCTGCTAAGGATTGCTCAGGAGTCGTTGAGCAAACTGCGGAATAATTAGTAAGCATTGCCCAGCAGTTCGTTAATTAAATATTTCTGTTGACTAAAAATAATGGCAGATTCAGAAACCACTCAAGTCAAGCCTGAGGCACAGGGTCAAGTTACTTCAAAAATACCAACCACACAGCCTGCGAAAAACCTGAAGAGGGTGGCCATGGGCAAAGCTGTAGCTGAGAAAACAAAACAGGCGTGCAAAGCACAAAAAAAGCCACCGTAGCTGCAGGTCTCATTCCTCCTGTTAGTGAAAGCAAAAAAGTTAATGAGGCACCCAAGGAAGACGTTGTTGAGGCACCCAAGAAAGACACAAAAAACGTTATAAGCATGACTCAGTGGCTCAGTATAATCAGCATCAGTATTTCTGTCATTGGCCTCTACGACAAATGAGAGGAGATAAAAAAGGTTTTCAATCAACAGCCTGCTACGCCTCAGCCAGCCACCGAGATGCAAGCTCCTACTGTTGATACTGTGCAAAGAAGAGGGCTTCAGGCAATGGATTGATATTTGAAAATAAAAAAGACGCACATTATACAATGACAGACAAAGACAACAAGCTCGTTAAAATGATCATGGATGCGGCCGTTCTCACCGGCTTAATCGCTAGGATCGGCTGGATTGCTAAAACAGTGGTGAAAGAGAACTTTACCTCTGACCCCAGCAGCAGCGCCATGAACTATGCAAAATTCACGGCTGTCCTGGCAGGTAGCATCGCACTCAAAGACTACCTTAAAGACAAAAAATTCTTCAGACTTCGGTTTAGAAAAAAGAAAAGAAATATAAATGGCAAGCACTGCAATGATGATTGGAGGCGCGATTCTTAATGCCACTGCTTTTTCTGGCGGCAACTATCTTGCCAAATTTCTTTCTGTAGACAATGTGAAGGTAGCGTTGGCAGAGAAAATGCGGCACAACAAAGCCCTTGAAGCTTATCAAGATGCTATGGCCAAATACACGCGCAACCTCACCAAGCTTCTGGATTGGATTCAAACCAACAGAGAAATCAAAGAACAGGTGAAGCAGAACTTCACAAACACCGATTACGCGTTCAAACTCTATAACCAGGCCCACCCAGACAAGCAGATCACAATCAAAGAGCCTCGCTTCGCTGACTTTTATCAGCCCAGTGAGCAGCAGAAACAAGGCAAGCTTCTTTTTGTGGGTGGCAGCACGTTCGCTCTCGGCTACGTGGCTTTCTGTTTTCTTTCAATAAACATCTCTGTGTTGTAATGGAAACCAAGCTTGCCAAAGTCTACTACAGCCCCCAGGGCTACTGGAGAGGCATGGCTGCCATCAAAAAATTAGCGGACACTGTGAAAGTCCCTGAAGAAACCGCCAAGCAGTGGCTCATCAAACAAGTCCTTTGGCAGATCTATCTCCCCGCGCCGCAATACATTCCACGGCCCAAATTCGATGTATCGTTGCCTAACACGTTCCACCAAGGGGACCTTCTTTTTCTGCCTCATGAGAAACTCCCTTGTGGCCGCAAAATATACAAATACGTGCTGACTGTTGTCGATGTCGCCAGCCGTTTCAAAGAGGCTGACCTCTGACCTCTAAAGACTCTGCCGAGGTTGCGAAAGCTTTTCGGTCGATTTACAAGCGCAGCCCTTTGACGTGGCCTCAGCTGCTTCAGGTCAACCCTGGGCACGAGTTCATGGGAAGTGTGACCAAAGAAATGGAAAACAACAAAACCTCTATTCGTCGCAGGCACCCTGAAAATCACAGAGACCAGGCTATCATGGAGCGTTTCAACCACATGCTCGCCGAGTGCTTGTTTGGGCATCAGTATGCTGTAGAAATGCTGCTGCCTTCTGGCTAGCAGTCAACTGCCTGGGTCAAAAGGTTCCCCAATGTCGTTGCCGCTCTTAACAGCACTAGTCTTATCAGAAAAAAACCAGCTGTCGCTATCAAAGAGAAATCTGTCGCCTCCAAATCCTCTACTTATTCCAGACCTGTTGGCTTGAAAGAGAAAAAACTCCCCCCACTTATTAATGTACGATATTTGTATAAGCCCGGCGAACTTGAAGGTGGGACTAAAAGAGCCGCAGACCCAGTTTGGTCTTTGAAAGTACACCATCTTGAAAGAGCCATAACCAAACCGAACGAACCTGTTGTCTAATATTTGTCCAATGGGCCTAAGCGCAGCTTTGTTCGCGAAGAGCTGTTGGTTGTGCCTCCTAATACGTAGCTTCCTCCCAAACAAGTCCATTCCTGATCTTTTTGTGCCTGTATGCCAGTGTGTGCACGCTGTCGTCTGCTATCCACCACTTCATGTCGAACACTGACAGCGAGACCTTGTCCACGTGCATACCATACATCTCGTGGCCCTCACTTCGCAAGATGTTCATCCCGTGACAGAACTGCTTTCTCTCAAACAATGCCTCTTTGTACTGCTCATGCTGGATCTCTTTTTTTACCACATTTTTTTTTCACACCTTGCGCTTTTTTGATGTTTTCTTTTTCTTCTATGATCGAATACATTTTCGGCCGTATCGCCACTGCTTCAGCAGTCACACTTCCAGCACACTCGTCTTTCATTTTGCCCAATACCTTTTTGGTTTCGCTGCTGTAGAGCGGGTGCTCTTTGGGGTAGTTGTGTCGTACAGCACCAGGTCTTCAGTCATTTCTCTCTACACGTCGTCCGTCTTGATCTCTGTGAGCAGGCTGTCTGTGTCTGTGTAGATCAGCTCACATTTTTCCCTGTACCGGGATTTCATCTGGTTGTAGAAGAAGTCGTACATCAAAATCTTGCTCTTCTCCAAGATCGTCATGCCAGTGTAGACTGGCTTGTCCAGGTACACTCGCGATTTATACATGTGAATGCCTCCCATGTCGTTTCTGAATATCTCGTGCCTTGCATACGATGGGCTGGCCACCAGGCGGCGGATCTTGTCTTTCTCCCAACTCCGTACTATCTTCACGTCGAGGCATTTGCGCAGGTTTTCCATTGTTTTGCCGAACACTAAGTTGTTCATCAGCTTGTAGAAGTTGGTCTTGAACTCGTTCTTTGCTTCTTTCCAGAACTCTGTGTTCATCCGGATGTAGGGCTCCATGCACCGCTCCTGGTCGAATTCGAGTACCCAGGAGACTTTTTTCGAACGCATTCCTTGTTTCAAGTATAGCTGCAGGTTCCTGTAATGAACGACGTACTTGCTTTTGTCTTCCAGAGTGAGCACCAGTTTCTCACTTTTCGGAAATTTAAGCTCCAGGTCGGCCAGCATTCTTTTTTGGTACCCTGACATCTGATCGCCTTTTTCTATGGCGCGAGCGGGTATCCGTTGTGGGTCGCGTGCAGCTCCTCCGGGTACTTGAGGTCCACCTCCAAGATCCACCTGACACGCAAGCTTTCTTTCATCTTCATGATCTGCTCTTCCGTCAGCATCACCCGCTTCCACTTGAAGCCTCCTTTGGGCAGCGGTAGGCTCATGGCCCAGCCGTACAGGTTGTTCGCGTTCAGGTACGTGGTGTACTTGTTCGACTTGCTCTAGTCATAATCAGGCACCCGTGGGTTGTTTGCCTTCACGTACTGCTTGCTCGCGATTGAGATTCCGCCCCGCATGCCTTTCTCGATGAACAGGTGCATGTCCAGGTCTGTCAAGAGCTCCAGTTCGACACTGGTCTTTTTCAGCAGCCCGTCCCAGCTCAGGCCAGGGGCTGTGTAATAATGCGCAGGGTCTAACCCGTACTTTTCCGTACAGACCTTGCAGAAGTTTTCAAAAATGTCTGCCAACAGCACCACGTCGGTTTTCACATACAGGTCGTGGTAGTCGCCAAGCATTTGGCACCCAAACGCGGCCAACACCTCCTTCACATGGGCGTACTCTTTGGCGGTTATGCCTTCCCCCTTCAGCTTCGAGAAAAACTCTTCTTGAGGGGGAAGCTCTTTCTTGGTGAACCTTTCGAAGCTGTCCATGTATTCGTATGGGTAGATGCCTTTCTTCAGGATCATCTTTCTCTTTTCTCGGTCTTGGCACAGCTTTTCCATGATCTTCATGTCTTCTGGCGCATTTCCATCTACCCGCTCGTCGAGGCTGCTCATCATGAAGTTCAGGCTGTTGATAAACCTCAGGTTTCCAAGCGAAAAATAGACGTATTTCTCCATGTTTTTCAGGATGCAGTTTATCTGCCCAATCACCCGCGAAATTGCCTGCATCAGCAAGTAGCCGTCATATCCCTTCAGGTTGTGAAAGATCACAGGAATCAGCACCATTTGGGGCTTTATGCATAGCTTCAAGTTGCAATCATTGTGTGCAGCCGCCCGGTATTTTGCTGTTATATGGCAATGGTCTTTCATCGCGTCTCTGTAGTTGTTTACCAGTAGCAACTTTCCGCAAAATATGCAGGCTTCATTGTCAGGGCCTTTGGGCTTTCTCTCTCTTCTTGGCCCCACAAACCCCCTCAGCACGTAATAACACCTTTTGTGGCTTTGGCCGCAATACTTGCCCGTGTTGGGGTCGTACACATCGAATTCGTCTCGGAACCCTGTCTTTACCAGGCTTTCCCTGCAGATGTGACATTCTGTCGCGTTTTTGAATTTACTCCAGTCTTCTGTTGTCATTACAATTGGCTTTTTGTCGGCTAGCTCGGCTCTTGTAAACTTTTCGTGGTACTGAAGGCTCGCCAAGAACCTGTAAACCACATCTTCTCCTCGATACACTTACGGTCCATGCATCTGTCTGTCGCTTTTCATGATTATGTATGAAAAGCCACGGGGCTCCTGGACTTAAGTTTTTATCGTTGCCTGATCTTTTTTCGCACAGCTGTGGATCTTATCAGTGATTCTAAGTCTGCATACCACAAATGAGTCTTTCATCTGGTTGTGGTGGTTCTTGAACCTGACTTTGTTTTCACCCTCTTTGGGCAGCTCGGTTCTTGTAGGACATTTCAGCTGCCCCATGCATTCCGGTTTGTGTCTTTCCAGCAGCTCCTTTGTTTGGTATCCATGCAAGCAGCATTCGCAGAAATGTTTGCTCTCGCTGTGCCTGTTTTGGTTGTACAAGAGAGCGTTAAGCCTTTTCATGTACATGTAGTGCGATTTTTCTTTATCCCGTATAAGCATCAAGTTCATCCTCGGTATACTCCCGTCTTTTTTGCTGAGCCTATGCATGATCACGCTGTCTTTTTCCCAGCCAAACACGTTTATAGCCAGGTACAGATTTTGCTTTTCTAGCTTGTCTATCTGTTTCACCGGTGTTGGAAAGTCTATGCCTTTAAAATTCAGTCCGTCTTCTGTGGGATAGCTTGACGTTCTTGTCACCTTTTCACCATCTTCTGCTGGAAATAATGCCGCACGCAGCACCCATCTCAAGCACTGGTTGTCTCGGTTTTGAACATTGATTATCGCTTTTTTGTTTTGTAGCTTTTAGGCAGCGGTATATAACTGCCACCACGAAAAGACTGGTATCGGGCAACATTAACAAAGACTTCCAAGACACCTTCTACCACCCAGCCTGAGCCTCTTTGAGACCAAGCTTCTATTTCACCTTTTACTTCATCAATAAACTGCCGAAATACGTCACTTACTGTTGCCGCATTGTTTTCGTTAAAAATGGCTGGGTCTCTCTGTTTAAAATAATGTTCCATTTGTTGTTTTACACCATCTCTGGTTATTGAAAACCTAACGTTAAGCGCAAACTGCGTTTTAACGCTTTCCAAGTTTTAAATTTCATTCTCTATCAGTTCTTCGAAATTTGCTTTCGCTTTTTGTGCGAATTTCAGAAGGTCTGCTTTGAATTTATAAGCTACTGAAACTGTCATTCTCCATATGCAAAGCCATTCGTCAAAATTTGCTCTTACCAACCCGCCGTTATCCATGTGTGTGCTCTGAAATGCATTTCTTGAATCTACAGCTGTAAACAAATTTTTGTTAAAGTGCCACTATGATGAAATTCTTGATACCCAATTTTTTACATTTTCGTACACAATAGGTATTTCCTAAACATCTTGGCAAATTTCAATCCATTGCGAACATTAGAACTCATCTCTTTTGGACCTTTATTTCTGAGAATTTATGGCTGCCATTAATTTTCCTTGTTCCAAGTCTTGGATGAGAATTGGAGAAAATGACGTCATTTTCTCAAAAATACCACATGGGTTAATTATAATAACAATTAGCCGCAATTCCCATAAAGTATAACAAAAACTTTGGCTCATATATTCGTGCAATTTTCCACATGAATTGTTATTATAATTTCAACCTGTGCGGTATTTTTGAGAAAATGACGTCATTTTTTCAAATTCTCAACCAAGACTTGGAACAAGGAAAATTAATGGCAGCCGTAAATTCTCGGAAATAAAGGTCCAAAAACCGTGAGTTCTAATTTTCGTAATAAAATGAAATTTGCCAAGATATCTAGGAAAGACGCATTGTGTACAGAAATGTAAAAACATGGATATCGAAAATTTCATCATAGTGGCACTTAAATATTTCTTTCATTTGGCCATCCTTCTTTGAAACAGAATTTGCTATAGTTCATACTCGAATGTAAAGATATGGATAATTATTGTGTTTATGTAGATTTCCTCGTTTTGTTCAATTAGATGTGGTGAAATGCTTGTTGATGAATTTCTTTAAAGTTTGTTGTGTTGAGTAAATGATTAGCATTTTACGAGAGCTCTACTTTTAAGCTTGGCTCCACCAATATCATAACATTTTATCCTGCTTTGATTTATTTAATTGTCCCCTGAAAAAAAAATTGGATATAGTTTGTCCAAGCCTCTCAAAATAAAAATATCTTTATTGGGCATGCTTCCAAACCCCATATAGCAACCAGTCAGTTGGTGCATATCCCACAAAAAATGCATACTATACCCTTGCAGAAGGATAACTGTTTACAGTCTTTAGTATTTCAATATTTTTATATGGCAAGGTAGTCTTGAGGTTGATCCAAATTTTCTGATGGTTCTTTCTTGGCCAGGATTTTGTCCTCTGGCCATTTTGAAGCTGGGTTTTTTTTTTTGAGAGCAAGTGCATATTGTAAACTACTTACTAAACTAGCTTGCCCAAGCTGTAGTTGGGAATATTGGCAGGGTCATTTTTTTGCAAACCTCGCTTCCCTTGGTCCATACTGCCACAACATCGGGTCAATATATTTCCTTACTACAGCCCTCACGCTAGGTAAATAAGATGTTATGACTTAAAGGTTTTCAAAATGTTGGTTGATGTTGTAATTTCAAGTCTCACTCATGTAATTTGTACTTTTTTCAGAGCACTTCAACATGTGAAGCTTCTAGAAAAGATTTTCAACTTTCAGATGCAAGTGATGCCACTGAACAAGATGAAGAAAAGGAGGATAGTGAGGACAAATTTGACTTTGTTCATAGACATTTTGAAATGCCTTATACCTTTGGCATCAATACAACACTGGGTTATGGGGAACACAATCAAAAGAGACAAGATAGAAGATTGGTGAGCCATTGTTGTACTAATTATGTTCATTATGTTTCTTTATGTTAATATAACTTTCAAGTTCAAAGAAGGAAAAGAAAAGAATTAGTCAGTAAATGACAACACATAGTAGCTACAATAAGATAAATCAAAGGGCTCTTGGAGCCAGCTCATTCCTGTAATGGCTAATTTGCATTATGCTCTTTGGTCATGAAGTTTTGGTACAGTTGAACCCTATTAACCATCCCAGCAATGGTAAAGGTAAAGTCTGTATACAAGCCAAGTTGCCCATCAGGCCAGAACTTATCCCGGTTTCTGTAGCTTGAAACGATTAGGAGTATTTCTACTCCCCCAGGATGGGATGCAAGTCCACCACAAGTTTTCCCCCGGCATTAAGTTCGCTGCTACCCACCTGGGTGGAGAGAGGCACTGTGAGAGTAAAGTGTCTTGCCCAAGAACACAACACAATGTCCTGGCCAGGGCTCGAACCTGGACCACTTGACCTGGAGACGAGCGCACTAACCACGAGGCCACTGCACCTCCCACCATCCCAGTAATGCTAATGCCAAAAGCTGGCACTCAGTCTCCCCAAAGTTCTCTCAAGGGCAATAGGTTGCATATGTGACTGTCCAAAAATCTAAAATAGGATACTGGGTGAATTATTAGGATACATCTAGTGAAATGAGAAGGCTGTTAAATAATAATTTTTTTAATTTTCATAACACTATTTACATAGACTAATCACTAGTACTTTACAGTAAATTCATCAAAGACTAAATAGGGAAAATATATTAAGTTATTGATAACTGGGAAGTAAAAGAGCAATACATTAAAATGCCGACACGTCTTAAGATTACTTGTAAAAAGACTAATATGCAGACACCGCGACCCACTGCGTGCACCATGTTGCCTATCATCTATGTGAGGTAGATGAACCCTCAACCTTACAAGAAGCAAAGTCCAGTGATCATGCTGCAGTGTAGAAAGTCACTACAGATTCAGAGTACAAATCTCTGATTTAAAACAAGATGTGGAAGTTGGTTGAATTACCCCTCAGTCGGAAAGCTATAGGATGCAAATGGGCATTTAAGCTGAAGCATACAGCAGACAGTACAGTGGAACGGTTTAAAGCACGCCTAGTGGCCAAGGGTTACGCCCAGAAATGTGCTGTTGACTATGATGAAACTTAGCTTGTAGTTCATTTCACTTTAATACGTCTTTTGCTAGGGTTTGAGACATTGAGACAGCTTTTCTTAGTGGCAAACTTGATGAAGAAATTCACATACAGCAACCTGACGGATATGTGAAATCTGGAGAAGAGCATCTGGTCTGCAAGCTAGAGAAGTCACTGTATGGATTAAACCAGTCATCCCAATGTTATAATAAAGCTTCCCAGGAATGTGTTGAGAAGATTGCTCTCATTCAAACCTCGGCAGATCCCTGTGTGTTCATCAGAAAAAAGGATACGTTGACAATCATTGCAGTTCACATTGATGATCTGATGATACTAGCGAAAAACACTTCAGAGATGGAAAGACTTAAGGACAGCTTAAAGTTGCAGTTTAAGATGAAAAATATTGGGGAGCTGCACTGCTATGTGGCAGTTTGCATCGTTCAAGATAAGGAAAACAAGCAAGTCTACCTTCATCAAGGGCAGTACATCAAAAGATGCTCTTTGGGTAAGCAGAACCCAAACCAGTGTCCGCACCTGCTGATTTGAACGTCAAGCTGCAAAAGGAAGATGGTGTTAGCAGACCTATAAATGCAATGTTGTACCAGTTCATCACTGGAAGCCTACTTTATGCTGCAATCGCAACTTGTCCGGCCATTGTCCAAGCAGTGGGAGTTATGTCAAAGTTCTGCGCAAATCCTACATGAAATCACTTAAGGTATCATTATACCCCAAATGGCCATCATTTGTTGGCACCGCTTTACGGTCGTACATTGCATGCAAACCCCAGTTAAGTATGCATTTCTGAAAGCTTAAGAATTGTAGATTATGAGAGTGTAATTATTAATAAAAAAGATAAGGCTTCATGAATAAGTGTCCCATTTCACAAAGTACCAAGGTTCACTAATCAAGTTTGTTTCTGGTAAGATTTAAGCTGGAGGACGTGATCAACATCTCTACATCTTCTTGACACCTCTCTCTAAACAACAGTGTCAGGAAATTGTTGTAAACGGATAATAATTATCGAGGACACAAGGAAACGCAACTCAACTCTCTTTAATCTGAACATTCTGAACATCCAAATCGCATGTGTCACTGCACATGCGCAGTCCAAACAGTCCAAACAATACCTATTATGTAACATCTCCCCCTTTAAATGAAACAGTTTCTTTCTATAACAACAGTTAAGCAATGTCAGCACTTTAACTCAGTCTCTCAAGTGACTTGGCAGTCCACGATTTACTCAAACAGGGTAACGTCTTTCAGAACAAGGGAGAGTAGCAACCTTGTCTAAGTAACTTGGTTTTCCTAACATAGAACTTGTATCAGGAGTTTCTGACAGCAAAACAGGAGGAACTCCAGTAACATTGTCAGTCTGTAACAGAACAGGCAACTGTAGGTAAAGGACTTTCAAAACGTTCGCTAGTACTGGTCAACTGCGACTCATTCGTTGCGGCTGTATGAGAGCCTGAGGTAAGTGGGGCAACTTCATCAGAAAAGTCCGCTGGGCGAGCCAATCGAAGTGGCATAGAATGATCTTCAATTGACGATGGGCTGTTTAAATGGTCATCATTGACAGCTCGGCTCAGAAGTTGGTCCACATGTCGTTTCCACAGATTGCCTGACACGTCAACCATATAGTGTCAAGAACCAAGTACCTCAGTGATGAACCCAGGCATCCACTTTTCCCCCTTCTCATAGTTTCTGGGCAGTACTGGATCACCTGCATGAAACTGGCGTAGACCTCTGTGGGCAGTGGGACGAACCATCGTACTGTACTGTCGAGCTTCAACATGCTTTGGAACTGAAGGAATCAGTAAATTGAGGTGAGTG
>Ga0126338_10000647_pt1 | contig 19825 bp, 13 predicted proteins | sample OrbCmetagenome_2_FD_92529 | JGI IMG/M metagenome (GOLD analysis project Ga0126338, IMG submission 92529) | Coral microbial communities from Petempiche,Puerto Morelos, Mexico - Orbicella C C metagenome | ecosystem: Host-associated > Invertebrates > Cnidaria > Coral | place: Petempiche,Puerto... | reverse complement strand
GGTGCTGAAATTCGGTTAATAGGTCATGCCTGTTATCCTGGAAGAGGCAGATGATATATAACAGGAGAAAAAGAAACAGAAGCCAAGAGCTCGTGACAAAGCGTCCGTCCGCCATCTTGAATCCTCTTCTCCTATAGTTATAATAAAAATCAATGTCGAAAATTGCACGAATATATGAGCCCAGAGGACTTCCGGTCGTCGTCCTCTGGGCTCGTCGTCGTCGGTGCTTAAGGTCCCTACTATGTACTTATTAGCATCCTTGCCAAAAGTCGGCGATGTGGATGATTCTCAGGCAAGATTTCGTACTTAATCCAAAGTACTTGTACACTGTTATGTTATTTACTCACCTGTTATCAAAGCGCGGTAAACAAATTGGAGTCCAGGACTCCGCAATTTGAAATGACGTGGACGCACTGACTAAGTTGAAGATGAGGTGAAGATCTGAAGAGACCGCAGAAAAAAAAGATTAAGGGCTCGAAGGGGAGGCTACGTGTAATTTACCACAGAACAAATGATGGACCGAACTAGCAACATTTTGGTTAAGATAACTTATTACAGTGTAACCCCGGATAAACTGTAATTCACCTGAAAGGGCTGGAAAAATATGCTTTAAATAACCAGGAATTTTTTAATCAAGTTTGTCATTAACATAGAAAAAAGTACACGTCTCTAGAAATTTCAAATAACCTGAGCACAGGGACAAGATTCGTTCGTTAATCTGAGGTTGTACTGTAAAGCTACAATTTCCGAGACATTTCAAGTTGCGTGTTTTTTCTTTACCTATTGTAAGAATGTTTTTTCGTAGTCGTTTACTAAAAGTAATTCCGTCGGAGGAAATAATCATTTCTACTGTGAAAGATTCTTAAAATGACAAACTAATGAGACGTACAGTTGTCAAAAATGAAAGTGACTGAATTACCTATACGTCGTACAAACATACCTGAAGGATGCAGGCTGTACTTCTTTGGTCTGATCAACGTGATCAACTGATTATTAGCAACTAAAATGGCAAATACCAGGTCCTGAGGAGAGAACAGTGTAGAACAAGAACAATCTACATTACTCCGTGTACGATTTTTGGGAAGGGTTTGTTATCAATGGGGTACTGCAACAATGGTTGATCTTTACAAACAAAATTTCACTGGCTGCGTTTCTCATCAACGCGAGATGAAAACGTAATAACTTTTCAAATACTGAGGGGTACCGCTGCTACTACTTTGGAAAAATATTTTTTTAAAATACCTGAACTATTAAGTTATATAAAATATTATGGTTTAAAACTAAACAGGTTTGGAGATCCTGTAGAAAATTAAGAGAAAGAACCATTTTCAAAAGGAGAACAATATCCTATTTCACGAACATTCGCGTGACTTTTACTGAGTCACCAAAAATTCACGAATCACGCAATTATTTGTCCCTTCGCAACCGGTTTTTGAGAGCCGTAAGGCAGCGCGTATTCCCGAAGCGTTACGTGACAGTTTAAAGGTAAACAGACCATTACATCCTATGGGGTTTTGCTATAAGGCTACTATATCATGTACTTGGTACTTGGCATGTAACTGATATTGATGTTTTTTTTTTTAAATTTAACAATCTTTTAATTTCTTTATTATTTACACTGACAATTACGGTTACAAGCATATTTACTAGACGCACTAACACTAAAAAAAAACACTAAACAAATAAATAAATAAATAAATAAGAAATACAATAATAGTTAAACACTACAGTAAATAAATAAATAAATAAATAAATAAATATACCAAAAACAAAAGGACAAAATAAATAATATTGATGTTGCCGTTTTTACCTTGACTCGCGCTTGAAGCATGCTCTGACCAATGGTTTCTCTAACAGAACTTGAAAGTGGTAAACACCTTACCTGAAAGCAAACAAAGAAAACATGTGAACCACTATGTTACTTGATGTACTCCTAAACTGTACATGTGTTACAAAGGAACTTCAGATAACAAAGTAAGTCACTACTAACAGTAATTTACTTACCGATCCTAACAGAAAGCTGGGTTCATGATCCATTAAATTCAATAAATTATCTATAAATTTCTCTGTTCCTGTGAGAGCAAATGATCAAAAGATCAGTTCTAATAATTTAACGTTTGATTTTCTGACCAAAAAGGCCCATATACCAGGGCTCAAAAAAAGGGCCATCCAGTCGACCGGGAGTAGATTTTCCTGCCAGGCAAGTTATTTTTCATTCTCACTTGCCTGATGGGCAAGGGCCAAGGCAGGTCATCTGCCAACTAGATCGCAATAAAAGTAAAGTAAAACTTGCCCAGGGCAAGCAAAATTTTAGAACTGCTGGTCTGATGGGCAAGCTGGAATTCAAGTTTTTTTCAAGCCCTGAGGTCATATTAGTGTTGCCAAACAATGAAATCTCTCTCCTGAGGGCAATGAGTTCTCTTCCTATGCAAACATTTCCTACTGTTTGTAAAAAACAATATTGCTAAGCACTCAAGGATTTTGTTTGGGGCTGGAGGCCAGACATTTTGTGTGGTTCTGTATCATACCATGTCTGATACTTTGATACCATATAACTGCATTCCTTTCTGTTTTTGGCTTAAGCATCTCATAACCTTCTTATATATTGAAGCATAATAGCTACATGTAACTACAAAGATTATCACCTTCATTTTATTTCACAGAATCAATACAATACAATACATTACAATACAACGCAATACAAATTGTACAATACAATACAATACAATACAATACAATACAATACAAATAATACAATACAATACAATACAATACAAATTATACAAATCAATACAATACAATACAATTGTCAAATTCACTACCCCTCTCAACTAAGGGTTATTAGTTATTACATATTTGACTTTTTCAGGAGAGTTTGTTTCTCTGGTCTCAAGGACTCTGGGAACAGCATTTCTCTGGAGTTAGCCCCCAGACCTACATGTACTACTGGCTGGCACCTTTGGGGCACCCAACAAGTCACACAGCGGGAAAGCGTTTGGCCTCTGCTAATCTCAGATAAAAATCTGGCACTAAAGAAAGCTGTTGAAAAACCTGAGTACTATGAAAATGTTCTACAATAATAAACAGCTCTTACCATTTTCTAAATAGCACTGACACACAACACATTAATAATACTGTATTTCTTACCTGATAAGAGTCTTCTAAGATCATAATTTCTTCGTTGTTCCATTATTCTTGCTAGTTGAGTATAAGTTAAAACACTAAGGATTTGATTATAAACATAGGACAACTGTAGTACCAACTAAGAGAAAAACAAGAAGTGATACAATCAGTGAGTTAGAACAATCTGTGAAAGAAAACTACTCGGAGGGCAGTGAGGATTTTGGTAAGGATACGCATACCTCTAAACAGCAATGTATGAGATAACTCATACCACATAAAACCATTACAACAGGGCTCGACACTGCATCTCACACTGTTTTGTTGCATTGCAGATGTGCAGCTATCCATAAAATGCCAACAAGATGTTTACACAAGAGTAAATCATTAAGAATACTTTAAAAATGGAGATAGAAACAACACTACAGTGTATTTGCAGTAGTCTAGTCAGATGTAGTTACTTGGCAAACCACTAGCATCCAGCTATGTTTGGAGTCTTACCACCTCAAGGCTATTACTACTTTTGTACGTGAAACACAACTAATTAAATTATACAAATATAAATGCATCAAATATTAGTAAATACAAATGCATGTAATGAACAGTATACCTGAGTGACTGACTCCTGTGTGTATGCCACAGCCACTAAAACAACATGACCTCTAACTAAGAATACAAATTTATGACTGCCTGCCATTATACACCTAAAAAGGTAAAAGTAGATCAGTGGATGCTAACAATACATTCACATTCATGGTGATTGCACTTAGTTTATTACTTTCAAAGACAGTGTCAACATTTTGATAATCCTAACCAAAATTCTTACTATAAGACAAGTACACTAGAATGCTGAAATTTGCCACTCCTTTGGCTGATCAATCAATCAATTGCTTTATTAGCGTGACCGGTCAGTACACTTAGCTGCAAGCTAGTTTCCAGGTATGCCGCGAAATAATAAAGATAATGATGCTGTATATAGTACTGCCAACAAATGACAGTGGAAAAGTTTAAAGTCAGACCATACTACATGTATGTTACCATCAAATCAAGCCAGCCCCTCCCAAAGGGGACGGGAACAGTAAGTTATTGGCCCATTGAGTAACTCTCACCTTATTGTATTTTTGCCATCCTGGACAAAAGAAACTAAAGCTTGCATAACACCCATGAGAGTCGCCAGTTTGTCCTCACTACCATACCTGCATATATAAATAAGCAAACAACCTTACTACCTGTAGTTTAAGATTACCACCATAAAGTTCAGACACATATGACTAACAACCCTCACTGGGGCATTAATTTTTGGTTAACATCATTTTTGTAGGTGAAACAGTATATAAAAGCAAATTCTGCCCACTAGTTCATAGTAATGTTATACAATAATTACCTGTAGATAATAATTATCACAAAAAATATTTAAAAAGAATAAGTTGACAATGTAATTAGGCATCGTTCATCCAAGTAATGTTCACTTTCCTCAGACTCACCTAGAGTAAATTGGCTTGCCAGCCTCACTAAAAGCAAAAACATGCTTCTTGTGCCGAGTCCATTCAGGATTATTTACATCTGCAAGTAAGATAAAATAATGATAAGGCATAATATGCTGAAAGCAGCCATTATAACAATACTTAGATCTAATGTCATATTCAACACATAACCCAAACAGGCAGGCATAATCAAAACTAGACACTACAGATGCAAACTAAGCTGCATGGAATGCTCTGTAACTTGCATATCATCAGGGTTTGTGTGAATTTTAACACAAAAGTCAGCCATCAGGATACGAATCTTTTTCTTGTATACACACCTTCCACCGATGCCTCTCTGGTGATTTCTCGTACACTCTCAGCTCTTGTCTTACGTGCCTCTGACAATGACAAATATCAAATATGTGTAATGGCTTCTTACTAACTATATGCAATGACTTCTTACTATGTGCATGGGCCATACTAGGGAATATTGGCCTATGGCTGTGGCAGTACAGACGAGCAGTACAGCAAGGTCCGTACAAACGGCAGAGGGCCAATATTCCACAGTACAGTTCAAACAAGCTAGGTTAGTAAGTAGTTAATAATATGGCACTTGAGCCATGCTTGTTTATTGAATCTGCCAGCTTTCAAAAACACCAAATATCCCAAGACTACCTTGACAAATAATAATTAACAATTGTTAATTATTATTTGTCAAGGTAGTCTTGGGATACTACCTGGTACCTGGTGTCTGGTATATACTGAAACAATTATTCACCTCAGTATCGGTGAAAGTGATGGATATTTACCTCCACTTTGGTAAATAATTATTCACCAAAGTGGAGGTAAATATCCATCACTTTCACCGATACTGAGGTGAATAACTGTTTCAGTATATACCACACAAGCTGAATAATTAGCGGACCAAAACGTTATTTTATGTGTGACAAGTGGTCAGAAATTTTAAAATCTCTCACACCGGCTGCTCAGAGGTGAAAAGTACTTGCTAATCACCTCCAAGTTAACCAATCAGAGCGCACGAAAAGCACTATTCACTTGTGTGGTATGTACTAATGTTGAATATATACAATCTGTCATGTATTCTTAAGAAATGACTGCAACCCCAGTTGACCGATGTTAAACTGTATTCAATTCCAGAGACTGGTGTCAGAAATACACTGTAGCTCATTCTGTAGACGTTCATTATGCTGAGTGTCAGTTCCAGAAAACATATGCATACATGTAACTTGTAAAACACTGGAATTTCCAAGGGGTCTGGGATATCTCAAAAGCCAGAATTTTTCTTGGAAAGTATAAAGCTAATTTAAAAAAGTGAATCTTGGGATGGGATCCAAACTCCAACAAAAAATCTTTTGTCAGGTGAAGGGGTAGTTATTTTCAGGAGCAACTGATTACAGTCATATTTGTTATTAAATCAGGGTTGTGTTGAATTGCTTATAGATTACATGTATGTAAAGTTACAGCTGCTGAAAATAACATCCCTTGTTTTTAGATTACAAAAATAACATTTTTTTTTTCAACACTTAAAATCAAATTAAAATCAAATTTAAACCACAACGTATATGTTGTAGGTGAAAATGAAATTCAGGTTAAAATGAATTTAACCCAGCGCTCCAAGCTCACTTTTTCAAAAAGTCGCCTTTCGGTGACCTTCGATCATAAAATGGCTGCCATAAAAAAAAAATTTGGTCGCCAAAAACAAAAAAAACGTAATATCCAGGGGCGGACACTTCGTGTATGTTACATGAATGTCTACTACACCGAGCGGCCCATTTGCAGCACTTTCCTTTGCCGAATTGTTACGTTTACTCGCTTGCCAATTAAAAGATTGTAATAACGGGCAAGACAAAGCGAAGGAAGAGACTCGGATGTCTGGTAGCAGAAATGATTTATTACAAAGCAGCTGAGACCGGGTAACAAATCGCCAGTGGTACGCAAAACCTTTTAAATCGATCAAATTGGCCATTTTGAGCTGCAGAGACGACCACTACGTAAACAACTGAGGTAGATTTACGCTTATTTGGACTTGACTCGATCAATCCTATTTCCATACATTCCTTAATTGCGTAACATATAATTAGTCAGACTGTTTGTATCAAAATGCTGCACTATGTGAAATGAAATTTACCTTCAATCATTTCGACTTGATCACACTAAGTATCGATAAGTAGTCATTCATTTAAGACTAATGCAACCTACATCCACAATCACATGTCTACATCTTCATCCATCTTCTGGCTTTATACAAGAGATAACCACTATAAACTACCATAAGCCTGTATGGATTTACCAAGCTTTGTTTGGCTTCTTCCCAGTTTACGCTCATTTTGGGTTTACGCATTCGTATCGAGTAGCAGAATGACGAGAAGGAGAAAGACCGGAGATACCGTCGTTTTTACTTTTGATAATTCGACCAAACATCGATTAATTTTCCAAGTAAGTTTCTTTTATAATCTGTTGGTCACCAATTGGCAACTTTCGTCCAAATTTTAGTCGCCAAATATTTTCTTCACTCGCCATGGCGACCAAAATGGTCGCAGCTGGGAGCGCTGTAACCTAGTTTGATTCTCTAAACAAAGGAAATTGAGAATCAAACTAGGTTAAAATTATTTTAACCTGAATTTCATTTTGACCTACAATATATACATGTCATTTCTTGTAGACTGAGAGGCTCTGTGGCCTAATGGTTAGCATGCTGGACTCCAGATCAAGCAGTCTGGGTTCAGTCAATAGATTGTGTTCTTGGACAAAACACTTTACTCACAGTGCCTCTCTCCACCCAAGAGTACATGTATAACTGAGTACAGGTGAATTTAATGCTGGAGGATAACCCTTTGATGGACTAGCGTCCCATCCAGGGGGAGTAGCATAGAAATACTTCATGCTAAATGTACAGAAACTGTGATACGTTCTGGGCATACTGTATGGACCACTGGGCCCAATGCAGACTTAAGTGGTACTATAAGACTATTGCAATTTAACTCTTGTTTAGGTAATTTTGGCATAGACAGTACACAGAGAAAATAGAAACTCAGGCTGTTACCTTCTTGTTCATCTTCAACATTCAGTAGACTCATTTTCATCTCAACTGGACCATCCACATCACCTGTCGCCTCTGTCTGTACAGTATAAGAAATTTCATGGAAATTTTCATCCTGATCAGGAGTTCCAACTTTGGGCATACCACCAGGGACGTCAAATATTGCTCCCTCTGGAGATCCATGACTGCTTAAATTGGAAATGAGTCCAGAAGCTAGGCTTACATCTGAATGAGCAGATGTTCTGGATTCAGGATCAGTACAGATTTCATCCACAGAAACATCAAGTTCTTCATCAGACTGCACATACAGGAGTGGTTCATGGTCAACTGATCTGTAAAGCCAAGCAGTGTTAAAATAGCATTGTTAATTCACATAGTGGTCTTTCCAAATCATATAACAAATTGTCGCTCCAAAACATATCCTTACAAAGGGCTTTTTTAGTTCAAGCCATTCTCTTCCTCTTCCCCCTTTGGAAATTCAACCTGATTAAACAGTTGAAAATTTATGAGCAGAGGTTCCCACACATCTCTTGCTGAGCAGGAAGAAAAGGGAATATCTGTCTCCCAGGGTATTCTTCTCTCCTCCCAGTAGTATAAATAGTTGGCACAAACTTTAGCACAACCTTACAAAATTCTAGCATGGTGACAGCCTACGATAAAAGAGCATCCTATTTACACTCCTCATTACATCATACAACACTGTTAGAATAAGCTCCAGCAGTGTATGACAATACCTCTTGCACACCTTACCTTTTTACTCTCAAATTCAGTTGGCATTTTTCGAATAAAAATTAGCCGCACAAACATCCTATGACTATACAAATATACAAATATATAAATATACACATACAGTGCTAACGTAATATGAATAAAGCTCGAGCTTAATCTAAGGTTTAAGCGTATTAAATGAAATGATGCAGAGATTTCACTTTGTTTTCGCTGCATTCTGCCACTTTCCATTAATTTCAAAGAGTTTCCATTCACTTCGACATTGTTTATAGTTTAGAAAAGTGTAATGTAATTAGGCTTTAAATAAATAATAGCAAGCTTAATATTAAAGCTTGCATTAAGCACGGATTCAAATCAAAACTGTGTTTGTGTAATAAGAAGCCTTGAAATGACAAAACATACCCGGCTCCAGGCTCAGCACCCTGAAAAACATCTTGCCCTTGTTGCTCACGTTCTAAACTTGCATTTGAATTAACCGCAGCTGCCATCTGGAATCCCTAATTTTCATCGTATTTGATTTAAAGACAGCGACAACAACTTCACCCTTCGTTCCGCCATGTTTACCAGGTACATGCGAACGAGGTAGTGCTGTGTAGCCACGCTCTGTCTTCGTCCACCAGCAGAAAAGGATCTGGAAACTATCTAATAGAGTCCAGTCCGTTTTCGGTTGTCATTATTCATTCGCTTGCGCCTCGGCCTTCGTTTGCTTGTTTGTGTTTTAAGTGCCTTTGAGCTTTTTTGAAAAGATCTAGCCTTGGCTTGTTTCCCTTCTGTTTTTTTTGCTGCCCAATCAGATTGAAACTTGGCAAGCAGACTGAGAGAAGATCAGAGAACCCCAGGTTCTCACAACAGAGAACAGGGGCGAAAGAACAAGGCCTTCGTTTTTGAGGTAGAATCACCGGGAATTTTGATAATCGATGGTCGCCAGTAACAAAAGAAACGTTCACTTTTGAGGTGATCTGTATGCGGAAAAAGTGTTTGAAGTTCGAGGTTGGTTTTATACCTTGTTGTGCCTCAACAGTCCTCACGGGCCCGATGAGGATGAGTGTGTGAGTGTGTGATGTTAACTCTGTACTATGGCTAAAGTAACAACGCTTCCAGAGTTTATTCCGATGTTCAAATCTCTCCTCCACCCCCACCCCCACCCCGCAACACCAACCCCCCACTCCCCATTTTATATTTTGGTTTAAGAGGGACACTGCACATCATCATCATCATCATCTTTATTTACGAACACGGTAAATACATCAGGCATTAACAATTTAATATAAAAGCTACAACTTATTACGAAAGACTATGTATACAGATAATCTACTGTAATTTAAAATATTGCTAGTTATTAAAGAAAAGTAAACTAAATAAAAGCCTGTTTAAGGAGATAGTACCTGCGGTAGAGTTGAAACGCGACCATCTGGTTCGAGGTCTGGAACCTAGAAGGTTTGGAGCTAGCCCCGACAATTTTCGAATTCTCTCGGCCATTTTTCGACTCCAGCGGAACCCATCACACGACCGCGTGCACAGTCAGTACTTTATTTAAACCCTGAATCGTACTATAATTTTTTGTGAGGGTCCCCTGTGACAATAAGAGAGCGACGACTCTCTGCGTGAAGCAGTTAATTACTGGACGATTGCGTTATTTTATTCGTTTGCGAGAAACAGACTGTTAGATTGAGAAGACTGTAAGGGTATATAATCAAAATCATCACAGGCTTAAGAAAATACTTCTAAATCATACACTTCTTATCATGGGATATTACGTGTGGAAACAATGAAAATAATCTTTCTTAGACTGCATAATTCGAAGAGAAATTGAGAGAGTTTCCTGAGTGTTTAGAGCTTTTGGTCATGTCAACTTCCCCACTTTTCATTCTCACGGCTTTCTTCTTTTGATTCAATCTCATCTTGGCCTTCAGTCTTCTCGACGGAGTGCACCGACATTTCAACGAGCATGTTAATGGGCATTCTCGGCGGTGGCAAGCCCGGATCAACCGGCTCAGTCTTTCGGGAACATACAGACCAAGGACATGTCTCTTGGATGACCTGTTTAAAAGCGCGGCGAAAGCTCTCGCTAAAAATACAATATATGAATGGATTTAAGCTACTATTAGCATAAGATAGATAAATGGCAGCGAAGATGAAGGTGTCGTCACAAACAAATTCTGAGTAATAATATGAGCAGAAGACCCAACCAATCCAGTACGGGAGGAAACAGATGTAAAACGCAATTAAAACAACCGCTACCATTTTAAGGACCTTTCGGTTAATTTTTAAATCTCGCGCAGCGCGGTTTGAATTAAATGAAGGTCTTGCTCCGATTTTATTTTTAGAATGGCGCCGCCATAGTTTGTAGCAAATTGAAATGTAGAGTATAACAACTAGAACAAGGGAAAGCAGAAGTTGCACCAGAAACAGCAAGTACCACACTTTCCATTTCGAGAAGAATCGTCGCACTTTGCAAAGGGTTTTGCCATCTTCTTGTAACAGGCCGCCATAATAAAGTATTGGAGACCAATAAACGGCTGATAGAAGCCATATCAGGCCAATGGCTGCGAAGGCCCTGCGGTTTGTAAAGTATTTTTGATGAGGGAACATCACCGCCAAAAACCGATCCACGGCAATGAGAACCAAGCTGAGAGTAGAAACATTGAACGACAGCTTTTCAAAAAAGTTTGTCGCTTTACACACCGTTACTCCCATAGCGCCTTCAATGAGCCACACATCATTTGTCAATGCTCTTACGAGTCTTTCTGGCATGCTACCCACTGTAAGGACTAAATCTATGACGGCCAAGCTCGTTAGAAGGTAATTGCGTGCGGAGTGCATTCTGCCTCCGATGTTCTTCTTGACGACGATAAGGACAAGTGTGTTTCCACATAAAGACAACAACATGATAGTTGCGTATGCAGCAACTTTGGTGATCTGTTCCTTAGAGACTTGAGAATCTTCGGGATGGTCTCCATCCATAGTGTGGCCGCTTACATTGAAAGAATCGTTTCGGCTTTTGTTCATTTCTTGCTGAATTTTGAATCCAACCGAGTGAAGGTTACGCAGTTATGGGAACAAATCTTTACCAAGTGCTTGGGTTGAACCTGTAGCTGTGGTAAGTCCGATAGTTTCGAACTGACTGAGAAAGTTCCCAACACTCGAAAGCGAATTATACAAAACTAGATTTTGACGCGCATTATGATTTTTGCTCTAACGTGACCGGAAACTACTTGCCGTAATCCTGGAGGGCCAGTTTGAATAAAACGTTGTAAGGTCCTGACAAATCATTGTACGTTAGGATATAAATGATGTTGCTTTTAGGAAAATAGTGGTACAGAATCCATTACAATCACCATGGTTTAGTTAGTCGTGTAATAAATTTTGCAAAGGTTCATTTCAATAATGTGTCATTGGGAATAAGCCCCTCCCCTCTTTCTCTTTCAAGCCTCTAAGTAAATAAATAAAAAATAAAGCCACTCTCTCTATTTAAGTAGAAGTGTTTAACACTGCTTTACTAATTGTGGACACTGAAATAAGCAAACAAATATTGTAAATTAAACAGAAACTTGTTAAAAACCCCAACTGGCGGGAGGCTGACCCGTTGGCTATTTACAAAGCGTGGAGGAGTTGAATCTGGGACCACCAAACACATATCCATCAGGTGCAATCTCTCTCCCTGCCCACTCCCCTTCTCTCTCCCTTACCACTTTCCTTCATTGCACGGAAACCAAAACACTCAAATGTATTCTGAACTTGGATACATGTTCGTGCTAGAGTATTCAATACTGGCAGGTGAGGGCATAAAAATGATCAAGTTGATAAGATTCTCTGAGTATACGAAGGAGAGTTTGAGATATAACATAACTAAGTTTCCCGAACAGACTCCTTCTCTTCCGGTCAGTTTTTATTTTTCGACATTACCAACCGCCTTATTTAAAGCATGGTTTCGAAACTTTGTTGATAGACGTGCCGAAAAACATCCCTGATCTTCTTATCTGTTTTTGTTATTTAAACAAAAGACTTTTTTAAAGATATTTTTTCATTACTTTGCTCCGTCAGATGTCAGCACGAGATACAAAACCTGAAATTACTTTCCGGAGGGGAAGCTCACTCATCTGATAGCATTTTGGCACTCTGGAAAGGTTAATAAAAACAACTTCACTAGTCAACAAAGTCCTTCAAGCTAATAGCAAGGCAAACAGACACGAAGCAAATTTTATTACTATATAAGAATAATTACTTTTCAACTCGAGGCCTCGGTGAACATGCAAATGGCTATAATTTCACTGGCTTAAACCAGCGGGTACACTGTTTCTATGAATTCATTCCTTTTGGATTTTAATTGTTTCTGGCTGTGAAAAAATATTGTTAAGCTCAAGCCGGAGCAAGTGTTGCTGTGGGAATTTGTCAAAACTTTACAGTTTTCACATTGAAGAGCATTACCAGTCGTTCAGAAAGGATGTCGAAATGTTTTTTTTTTTAGTTTCTAATCACAGTTTCATGTTCCATCTGTTCGTTTCAGTGTTAAAACTCTCCTCTCCCCCGCTCCTCTTCCTCCCCTTCCTGCCTAATTCAACTCGGTTAAAGCAGCTGCGCATGCAGCAATTTACTAACAGCGATCTGACAAAGATAAATAACGCTAAACAGTTTAATTGAACTAAAAATTAGCATCTTAACGGTTAGCAGATAGCACTTATTAACGCCGAGGTCACGAATTCAGTGGTAATAAATAAACTGAATGTTTGTAAATAAAGATTTATCTGGAGATCCAAACAAGTAAGTATAGAGCTAACGGCTTCAACGCCACACAAAAAATAGTGGCACAGAAACACATAAATAACTTCAGCTCGTTCCCAGGGTTTTTTTACGTACACATTTTTCAGGGAAAATCCCCGGAAACAAGGCTGGCCCTTCATAGCGGAAAACATAATAAGCATGCGCGAGTTTTGACAACGCACCAAGCTCCAAGTTTAAAAAAAATGGTGAGAATTTCGTCGATCGTGAAAACAAAAAAAGTACGAATTTTTTATGCTTTCCCAATTTTCCCGGTAAGCAGCAACATCTTAACGTTACTAATGGAAAGCTGGTGTATTGTTTTCGTGAAGAACAGGAGCCATAATTGTGAAGAATCAATGCCTTTTTTTTTGGACAAAGGGAACCTAAAGAAGGTTTCCGAGCCCTTCATTTCCCAAAAGTGTACCAGAAAGTTTGGTGCGAACACAAATTTTTTCTACAAACACTCTTTACGTACATACTGCATCCATACAAGCAAACCACTAAATATATAAGCAACAGAGCCTCTTAGCAAGCAGGGGGAGCCTTGTTTTCTTAACAGTGAAATGCCGAAAAAATTCATGCTTGCCCAAGTATAAATATATCAACCGAACGACACACTCGCGCACCTTATTACAGTCAATCCGCCGTTTTTTCCACCATTGCAGAATGCCATTTTAGCATTCTAATTATTTTAAGCTGAGGGCCCCAAGTTTATCGGTAACTTAAGTTACTGTCACGGGTCACCCTCATTAAATAAAGTCTTTCACTTTCACTTCCACTTCACTTCATTATTACCTGCGCCCGCAAGTGGGGAATTGGGATGCGCAGAAAGCTGCGCAGTACGTTTTTCTGCTCTCAAGGTTGGCCCATGAATGGTTCGCAAATTAATTCTCTTTATATATAGATAACGCTACCTACCAACGCACAGGCTAAGCTATAATACGTTTATTAATTTTGTTTTCTCTTTTCTTTTTTCACTTTTTATTTTAAAAGTCGATGACGCACAAAAAAAACAAATTCTTTTCCAGTGGTTTACTCAATTCAAGAATCTCTACAGACTGCATAAATGTGGATTAACCTGTTTCAATATGAATTGTTGTCCGCTCATTCGGTCTTAACAACACGATATGTTGTAACTTTATAGCGGAATGAGATTTTACTCCAGTAAATTAGATGCCTCGTGATTTCATCGGCAGCCTTACTTTGATAATGGATCAGCTTTATGCCCACGTAAAAAGCAATTTATATTAGTTTGAGATCAAGTAACAGCTTTTTATAGCACTAAGTGGCCCACATAGACGCATAAGATATATGAATCTCGGTAACATAATATTTCTCAAACTGCACTACATTACCGCGCACAAACCATTACAAAAATAGCTTTATAACATAACTAAAGCAAAGCGCGCGCTCTGATTGGTTAATTTAGCGTCTACTATTTGCCCACTTGGAAGGTTTGCTAAGCACTCAAGAAGCTAGAGTCGCACGAGGCTATCGCCTCGTGCGACTCTTACGCTTCTTTCGTGCTTAGCAACCTTCCGCGTGCATCCATAACTCAATAGTACACGCTATTGCGTTTACCATTTGTTAATTACTTATTGTGGCGCCATTCTTTGGAACAGTTTTCCTTGCAACTTAAGCCGGCGGAAGCAGAGTCCCTGAGGCAATTTAAACGCCTACTCAAAGGAGATGACTAAGGCACAGCATTCGTGGAAAGCAGCTTTTTTGTTGAATTATTTTTATTATATTAGACCGTGATTAGACATTAAATGTATTAGCTGACAAACTTTTTACCCTGTTTAAAATAAAGATTATGTATGTATGTGCTGTTCTCTTCATCCTTTCTAATCACATCCATATTTTTTAATTTCTCTCATTCAGTGCATCTCTCTTTTCTCCCTATATATAAAAACAGCTCTTTATAGGATACCAATTGGATTCCAATTGATATAAAGTGTGTGTGTGTGTGTGTGTGTGTGTGTGTGTGTGTGTGTGTGTGTGTGTGTGTTTGTGCCCAAATTGAGAGCAATATGATTTGACTTGAAGATGTTTCTCAGAGTTTTGCAACGGTTTCCACCTCCGTTTCGTTTCTCCATGATGTTTCACTGAACTTCCTGAACTTGAGAGAAGCACCTGAGTGGGCATTGAGACGGTCAAGTTCATGTGCAAGACCCTTTTATTATCGTTTTTTTGGAAATCATTTTAAACTTGAAGGGAAAGTAATAAGAAATTATCAGTAAAATGAAATGAAATGCCGCGGTGAACCGCTGCCAAATGATTAATTTGATCCAAACAATTTCTATGGCTTATATGTTAAAAGATAGTTTTATTCTTATTTCTTAGTTTCTCTTTTTTTGACCTGACTTGGGAAGTTGACCGTGGGTAAACCACGCAATCTACACTCTTGTCATTTTAATTTAATTTAACGCGTATATGGAATACTTAATTTCACTTATTGCGAAACGAGAGAAAACGCCTGCGAACACGCCATGTGTCGTGATGTTCGCTTAATTTGCACCAAACTTCGGTTTCTCCTAAACAGAAGAGAGAAGTCCTATTGGCAATACCAAATTTAGTAAAAAAGAAAGATAATGTTTGGAACTGTGATCGATATATTTTAACAGATATTCTGACATATGGAAATTCGACCATTGAACTTAATCTTTTAGTGCTTCGTACTTTGTAAAGCGAAGAAAGAAGGATATCAAGTGTTTACGTTTGTTTTTCTTTTTTTTAATAACGAGGCAAAGGTATATTTATATTTTCAATTGGTATGCTAATCCACGCCATTACAGGATGTTTTATATCCCTAAAGTGAACATTTGTCCTTGCAAATTCAAATATCCATTAGCTCACACTACTAGTAGTTGATTAAACAGACAAATTTCATAATTATTTTGTCTTGTAAAAACAATGGATTCAGAAAAGAAACGACCATTTAGACAACAAGCTGTCTCTTGTCTCAGTGTCTGTCTTGTCATTCGGCCGTTCTAAGCTAGATATTTTTTCCAGTCAAAATCAATTTTAGAGAGCACGGAATACAGCGTGCTAACATATTACATCGTTTTTCCTACTTTTCAAAAATCCGGCCTTGCATTGGTTGCGAAATATCTTGTTTGTCCGTATAATGGTCCTGTAATTTTATCTGTGATATAAATATATGGACGGCTGGAGAGAAAATTAATAAAAATAATAATAAAACAGGGGCGAGATCAATTTGGTGTTATTAGTAACCCGCGTAAAAGCGGCATGTTAACAGAGATTCGTTGGGCAATGTAATATTCAATATTGGCAATTTTGAAACGTTTCGGACCGGACAAAAATGTTCGATATTAAAATTAGGCATAAAATTCTTCCAATGTTTACATTTCAGTTGAGAAATATGATCCAAACAGACGGCAGAATTCTAGGTAGCAATATTTTTCTTAAACAATTCTCGCTTCTATTCATTTGTTAAACTCTAAGCTACTTTACAACACCACCGAACATAAACGTGATGCCAAAAATAGACTCAGTAACAAATGCTAATTCGTACTGCGGAAGAATCAGTAGCATTGACGTAACTAACTAAAAATTCACATTAACAGCGTGCAGGGCTTTGAAAGACAGGCTGCATGTCCTTGAATAAACAGCTATATATTGAGCGAGTTAAAACAAAGCCGGGCATTCAGCAGTTTGTGAGGCAGCTTGAAACCTTTAGCGGGAGACGGGAATAAAAAAAATTAAAAGACACATCTCTTTGTGTTCACATCGAGGTTCGAAAAGAAGATTGGCTACCCAAACTCGTTCACACCACTTAATAAGTTGGGGGACTTGAGTACACTGTGAATTGCCTTAAACTTGAATATGACTGGAAAAGACTTCGTTGGAAATGCTTCTTCTGGAGAAAACGCAACAGCTGAAAGTCCCTTCTTGGATCATTCACCTATTGCACAAGGCTTCAAATGCGCCGCTTACGGCATCGTTGTCGCGTTTTCCATCATCGGCAATTCTTTGGTCATAGCTGCATTCAAACTGAACATCAACAGTAAACTTCGCACAGTCAACAGTATGTTCATTGTGAGTATGGCAGCCGGGGACCTACTGCTTACACTGGGAAGTACACCGGAGAGAATCACCCGAATCTTGGTCAGTGAACAGTGGATAATTAAAGGAAACTTGGGGATATTTTTGTGCAAAACCACCAACTACCTCGAGAAGCTTTGCATGAACGCTTCAATCATTCATCTTGCCATGGTGGCTATAGATCGGTTTTTAGTTGTGTTTTATCCTCATCGGAAGATTATCACGGTGATAAGGGCTCGCCAAATTATAATCATGGCTTGGCTGGCGTCAGCTGCCTACTGCGTGCCTTTGTTTTACTACGCCAACTTGCTGGAGGAAAATGGAAAACTGCTCTGTAAAACGCGGCGTTTTTTCACCAACTGGCGTATTTGGTATTTGCTGTTCTTGTCACTGCTTGTACTAACATTGCTTCTTGTAGTCGCCTTGTACGCTGCGATAACCATTCGACTTTGTCGAGGTAGAGCACGCAAGACGCGAGCGAGGTTAAACAACCGAGTCCTTAAAATGGTCGCCATGATAGTGTTCGCATTTTACTGTTGCTTTCTTCCTTATTGGATTAGTTGGGTATTTTGCTCGTATTATCATAGCGACGTTATCTGTAACAAGACTTACGTGTTCGTTGCAATTTTTCTCCTGTACGCTAACAGTGCGGTCAATCCCGCCATTTATTCTTTCTTTAATGAGAATTTTAGGGATAGCTTTAGTTACATTTTAAACAAGTTTTGCAGTTGCTCTGCTACTAGTAATCAGTCCGTTTTGGTGGAAACTTACGATGCCACTCCAAAAGGCTTGAATAGCAAAAATCTAACGAAAAACGATGCAAAAATCTTAAGCTGATTACCGGTAACTCAAGAAATCAACTGTGTGCGGACGTGTAAGAACAATGGCAAAGAAAACTGACGAAAATTTCCTTTCGGCGCCAAATCCACATCAAGTACATCTGCAATATTAGGAGTGAGACGCTGAACTAGAAGAGCTGGATATATACTCAAACTTTAAGATATTTTAACGGTAAATATTGAAATGATGAAAATAATGGTAAAACCTTGAAATAAAGAAAATTCATGATGATTCGATTTGAGTGTTTGTTTTCCATGCGTTGTGACACGACGAGTTTTTTTATTCAAATATTGTGTATGGCAATCAACAGACGAGGACAAATTTGTATCGCCCGCAAATAGAACATATCCTGGGTACAAGAGGTTTTTTTCGCGCGCGGCGGACGGATATATTTCGCTTCGCTTCGGCAGGTCACAGTAGAGACATGACCGACACCGGAAACCGCGGAAGAAAAACCTCTGGCACTCAGGGCAGGAAGAACATTGCTTCACAAAGGAATATAACGTTAAAGCATCAATTTTGTAACTCCAGAATAGTGAATACCTTTCTTTCTTGCAAGGCATTTAGAGTGTAGGACAGCAAACGTCACATGACATACATGTGATTAAGGCAGCGTCCAGACTACGCAGGAGAAATTTTCAAACGCAGCTTTATTTCCACGGTTTGGCTTTCCGTCCATATTAATCCGTCACGAAAACGGAGCTTTTCGAAAACGCTCTTCAAACCGGAGGATTTTAAAAACGCCGCCTTTTTGTTATTTTGTCGACACAAAACATGTTGAAAACAAAGCTTTTCAGAAACGATGGTTTCCCGATAACCATGCGATCTCCTTGACCGAGTTTTTCTCGAACACAAATCCAAAATGTCCGTTGATTGTTGCATTTTTAAATTCCTCCAGCATAATGTGGACGGAAAACATTTGATGCATTTTCAGAGTGGAACTTCGTTTTCAAATTCCTCCGGCGAAGTATGGACGGCGCCTGTTAAAAATGGCTTTCTCTAAAACGAAGAACGGGGAATCGGAGAATGGAACGGGCAACGGGCAAATCTCTGAAAGGAGAAATCTCTACAACGGGGAATCTCTAAAGCGGGGAATCTCTAAAACGGGGATTCTCTAAAACGGGGATTCTCTAAAAGGGGAATCTCTAAAACGGGGAATCTCTAAAATGGGGAGTCTCTAAAAGGGGGAATCTCATTTCATCATTTAGTTTCTGAACGAAAGAACGAAATAAATTGCAACAGCAAGATTCTCCTCGTGATGTCTGTATGTATCACTTCGCCTGTGGAGTAAAGTTTTGCTAGATCTGATTTCCGCGGGATATTTATTTTGCAGGAACTAGTTTTTGCAGATCGTGGAAAACCGCAAAAATCACAAAAAATAGAACCGAAAGAAAAGCTTTCAAACTTAACATCTCGCCGTACAGTGCACAATTTGCAGTTGAGGAATTTTCCGTTTCACCATCTGTTACGGTCTCTACTTTATCAATTTGTAGTTGCATAAATCTTAACTTCCGTCGAGAAAAACTTCCGTAATAAAGGTGAGAAAGACGAGTGATGAGGAGTGAGTAAAACCTGAGGAGTGTAAAAAAGTTAGAGATTCCCCCGTTTTAGAGATTCCCCCTTTTAGAGATTTCCCCTTTCAGAGATTCCCCATTTTAGAGCTTCCCAATTTTAAAGATTCCCCCTTTTAGGGATTCCTTCTTTTAGAGATTCCCCGGTTTTAGAGATTACCTCTTTTAGAGATTCCGATTGCCCGATTGCCCGATTGCCCGATTGCCCGATT
>Ga0126338_10000646_pt1 | contig 19830 bp, 14 predicted proteins | sample OrbCmetagenome_2_FD_92529 | JGI IMG/M metagenome (GOLD analysis project Ga0126338, IMG submission 92529) | Coral microbial communities from Petempiche,Puerto Morelos, Mexico - Orbicella C C metagenome | ecosystem: Host-associated > Invertebrates > Cnidaria > Coral | place: Petempiche,Puerto... | reverse complement strand
ACGTCCCTTCTCCTTTCCATTTGGATTGATAGCATAGGCGCATCAAACATGCAATTGTTGGTTTCCACCACAACAAACTAAAACAAACATTGACGAGGGACAACGCTTTAAGAAGAGATAACATTTCAAGATAACATAACTGATAAGACTAGCGTCAACTTCGATTCTAGTTTTACAATCAGAAATTAAAGGTGATTTGCATCATTTAGCAACACCACTCTTAATTTTGGACATTTCTAACGTACGTAGCTGTAGTAAAATGTTGTAGACAGTACAGTTAACCTTTAATCCCTGTGATTAGAGTTATATATTGAACCTTTCGTAAGCCACCTATGTAATCTTGCATTTTGTCAAGATTTATTATTAGCAAAACACTGCTCGTGATTTGATATTATCCTATCTAATAACCTGTCCTTGTTGGTGTTTCAATTCTAGGCTGCAACTCTCAAATACTCAGGTTTCCAGGTCGCGTATCTCTGTTGGGGTAAGTTTTCGCAGTTTATATGCAATATGAGTATTTACACCATGCGGATAGAAAATACAGCCAATCAAAGTACAGGAAAGCTGTTTTAAACGTGACGGTATTACACCCAACTTTCCCATCGTGTGCTGCGCGCATGTCACAATGATTGTGTTAGCCACTGTATTTTCTATGACTTGAGATATTCTATTGTATACCGCTCGAAAGCCTTGCTTAACTAGCATATGTATCTGAAAATCATTTCAGAAGATATCACTCTAAACGTACCTTCTGTTGTCATTATCGACTGGATTATTATCTTTGTAACTGAAGTATACTGCATTGCACTTTTCTTTCAGGTGTGACAATCACCCTTTTGTTTTTGACTGGAGTTAGTTTTGTGGTTGGACACCAGATCATTTTGCCAATGGTGGACGGCGGTTTTGATTCCTTTGTTTGGTCAAAGCTCAAAGATCTCTGGTAAGACTGTGAAAGTGCTACTGTTCACGATCGTGAAGGACTATTAGTCTGTCAGCTAGACTCTCCCTTGGATTGGTAGATAGGTCTGTACTTTGCAGAAAATGTCTCAATATATCATGGCGTATCTTCTTTACTCAGTTTTGCAAAATTTGTCTTAATTTTGTCCAAGTTGACATGGTAACACAAAAGAGGAACGGCTCTGTGAGTTTCTTTTTCAGTTATTTATACTCGCCACATTGAAGATCTTTGTATCGGGGGTGGGGGAAGGAATATTAGAGTATTGAAATCAGGTCTTGTCGTAATGTATTTTAGACGGTTCTGCATTTGCACCTTAAAAGGGTGCAGATGTTTTTCGATGCGTTTTTATCTTCGATATCACTTTTTTATTTCAGGCCAGCTGTTGCAATTTCCCTGGGGTTCTTTTGGATCCAGTTATCGTTGGCAAAATACGTATTTTTAGTTGACAGGGATACTACACTGGCCTTGGATAACAGGTACGCCAAAATGTCGGGAGCACCTTAAGTGCTGTTTAGTTTCCTTTTGGTGTAGGTAGAACTTATAAATAATTTTATAGATAAAATAAGGTACATGTACTTTACAAGGTAGCAAAGGGTCGACAGTAGCACCATCACACTTGAACCTTCCTTCATTGTTTAAGGGCAGGCGGAACGGTTTTTCATGTAGCATTTAGTTTGCATGCAGAAATGTGTTAACGGTTTGAGTTCGGTGGGAGTGACTACCAAAAGACGAAAGCAAAATGGGGAATTAGAACAACAAAGCTCGAGAAACTTGTCACCCCAGGAAGATCCGTCTTTTCGGATCTCCCCCACCCCCTTCATGTGAACTGGCCCTAAAACACCTAAAAAGTTATTTGGTACTTTGATTTTCGGTCGTTTGTTTTGGTTGTTGTTATTTTTTTTTCTCCGTTTTTTTTAACAATCCAGTTTTATTTGTTTTCAGGCGTCTGTTCCATGTGTGTACGTTTTTCCTGTTCTTCTTTAACATTTTTCTTGGTGTAGTTTCTTGCCTGAAACGTATTTTGATTGGTGCCATTCTTGGTGTGATGTTCCTTGGACGGACGCAGAAAAGTGTCTTATCACGTGACTTCGAGCTAAAAGATCCAGGTTTGTGTAAAATACTTTTTTCATTGTCTCAAATAAGTATCGATTATTGATTTTTGTACTGATGCTAGTCTTCAGTAGTAATCACCTCTCATACTTATAGACAATTTGGAATAAATAAGCACCAGCAAAGGTTTCAAAGGCTAACAGTTTGTAGTCTTTGAAAAGTTTACAAGTACTTATTCCAAATTGAACGAGTGTATTTTTACAATGTGTATTAATTTGAGTGTCTGGCTATTCTACACACCCAAGTTCAGACAAAATCATAGGCAAAATCAACTTACATACTGAGACCGAGGGTGAGTAAGTGTGCAACATGTTGAAACTCAATATTTGGTGATTTTAACCTTAACAAATTCTAAAGTATGTTCCTCACACAACTTGTACACTGTTTTGAATTGAGTGGAGCTACACACATGTGCCTTAATGTAAAACCAAACTCAAAGCAATGGATGCTTGCAGAAGGGAGAATACATGAATATTTTGCGCTTTGGTCGCTTTAAGTATCACAGTCCTGGTTTGCATTTCTTGTCAGGTTTTAACGCGTACGTGGGATATCTGCTTTTGGAGCATACTCACGCCAATCCAGTACTGGTAACATTTTGTCAGTTACTGATCAAGACAATTAATGACAGACAAGCTTCTGAGGTCGCAGCATCAAAGGATCTTGTCCAGAGTAACCTGTATTCAAGTAAGTTTATGTTCACTAATAGGTTCTTTGATAGTCATCGTAGTTGTGTTCATCATAATTCATAGTGGTATTACGACAGCCTAAAAAAAGTCTGATTTTATAATGGGTGAAATGTAATCGCCGTAATCTGAAATATCTGTTTGAAATGTAATGCTCATCATCGTCATCATTCTCTAGCAAGCCCGCACTAGCATCACCAGCAGACGCAGCATCCTTTCTGTTTGTTGTTACTTCGGCTGTGGAGAAGGGCAAAACCCATGTTGCTGGAAGGACACTCTCTTGAGGCTGGTGTTTCTCAACCCCTTCTCTGGAACGAAGTAAATGTACTATGATCATTGTCGTGGAGTAAAGAAAGACATTGCTACTTTATTCCTTCAGTACTTTGTAACCTTTGTCATTGCTGGTCAAAATTCATTATAATCAGTAAAACGTAGACGTAGACCCAACATAACTGTAGACCCAAAGTTTTTTGAATTGCTTTTTATAATTAATTCTAGCTCTCGCTGTCCTTGTTTATTTGTATCACGGTCTGAACTCTTTTGTTTTTGCAAACATGTACACTTGCTATTCCTTCTCTGTTTCTCCTGCTTCCTCGTTTTTTAGCAAAATGCCCTATTCGGCGACCATGGATTCCAGGACTCAATTAATTTCTAATAAAAATCCCATTCGTTTTCATAGATCACCAAGTTAGCATTGAGCTTGATAGCACTTCACGAAGGGATAGCTGCCGGCGAGTGCGTAATCGATGGCACTTGCTTCTTACTCTACATAACAACCCATCACTTCAGGAGCACCGGCGGCCAGACTTGTTCATTCAAAAGTCGCCATTTGCAGCGTTTCAAGTTATGATACAAAAAGGCATAGTGCAGTATAACCAATGCGAGGGTGAAAATGATGACAAATCTGGGGTCGAAGACGCCAAATTGTGATTGGAGTTTAAGTCACAGTTCAAGTTACAGTGATTGGCTATGTCCGGGTTACAAGACTTTTGATAATTTGTACTGAAAGGCGAGTCGATATGATGTCACAAAAAACCTAGCACTTTCATAAATTGAAGTAAATTCCTAGTGGTATTTATTTCTTGGACAAAAGCCTACTGCGGACTCACAGACTGGTTAGTTGGAAGGGTTCCTTTTACGAAACTACTACGATCAACACAAAGTAAAGTCAAAGACGAGTTCGCTGCTGAGATGGATCGTGCAAAAACTGTGTATCCGAGCGTAGGTTCAACACGTGAGCTTCGTGTTTTTGCGTTTATACGTATCGATATCACCACTTTCAATATGGTTGTAGAGCCTGATGTACAGTTATTGTAATTAATTTGAATTATTTTGTTAATATGTAACTGATTTTACAATGCAATAAATTTTGCATGGAAATCTTAATTTTTTGTTCCTTTTACATGTACGTGTATAAGTTGAAGTGGATGTTTCCCAGCTTGTCTAAAATAGTTTAATACAAAGAGAAATGTTTACTATTACTAATTCTGCATGCGAGTTGGTCCAAGGCATTGTGTTGTTGTTAAAGAGATACTAGCATGGCGATTTTGCTGCATTTTTGATCATAGCAGAAAGTACCGTCGCTCCCACAGAAAATGTTAAATGTTTGTTTACAGTGGTGAATACGCTTAGCTACACCTACCTAGTTCACAGGCATGCCACTTAAGCTAAAAGAAACAAATATTGCAAATGCTGCGAGATCACCAAGATGAAAATATTAATTAAGTGACTGGAGAGCAAATTGTAATTAGTTTTTAGCGATGTTTTTCCAAGACACGACGACAGACTTCATAAAAGTCTCTCAGACTTGTTCAATTTGTCTTCGACGCCTTTAGCATACGTAGCTATTAATGTAACATCCCTTGTATAGCTTCAGTTTGAGGGTGTATTTTTTAACAAAACTAGACCATTATGTCTGGGTTTCTATCAGTGAAAATTTGTCTTGGATTTTGACTTTTTGAACCTATGGTCGTGGCCCCTTATGCTCGAGAGTGTGTGGTTGCAATAATTATTAAGTGGCAGCGATTGTTGCTGGTTAAAGGGATTGAAGGCACTCCGGTAAATTCATAAAAGTGTTTAATGTAAAGATTGCATACCCATTATAATACCTTCGGCGTTTCAAATACCACGAGGATTTTAGAAAATACGATTGCTTCCGAAACAAGTTTTTTTCCTAAAGGAACATTTACAATCAACCCTATCGGGTGTATGTAATGGTCGACAAGGGCACACGCATGTTATAAGGTGGGGATTGTTTTTAATTACGTTTCCGACCGTCGTAAGACTTGACGAGACGACAATATACGTTACGATAATCGTGGGCGTCGTATTTCGAATTTCTTGGAGCTAAAATAAAGTATCAATATATGTTTTGTTGCAACCGGCCATCGGCTGATGTAATCCGGTTTAACCTGGTTATTTGATGAACAAAGCCAGTGTTGGACTCCAGATTTCGAGTTCTTTTATTTACGTTTTCGAACAGCAATTATTATGATGTAAGAATTTCCATTTGAAGAAAGAGGTTTTGGCTTCGAGATTAACTATACATAAAGCAAGGCAAAACGTCCTTCGACAATGTCCTTCGATCTATCTGGGCTGGAGGGGAGGGTTGGGGGAGTGGTTGGAATCGTGCTCCTATGTAAGTTATATGGGCATGTGCCGCCGTAAAGGGGTGGTATCTTGTGCTCCTTTGGTTTGAAATAGGGGGAAGTGTTAACGTTCATCTACGTTATGCCGTCGAACCTTCACTGAGGCTTTTGGGATTGGACGGACCAACCCAGGTCTGGCAGGGAATAGTCAAATGTATGCACCTACCCCGTCTTTTTGGGCACCGATCTCCAGCTACATCGACACGTATTCACAACACAAACCAAAGACAGACGCTCCAAACAGCTGTGCTGTTCTGTCGTTTTGCTTGGTCAACAAATGTGGAGTTGTTTTTGCACCCTTACAGCTGTGAAATGGATGTTTGCAACACCTGTAACACTAAACTGACACGATGCAATGATAGTTGCCATAGATCAATCTGACAACTGCAAGAGTTTGTACGATAGTGTGAAAGCTCTCACTGAGTTGCACTATTTGTGTAACTGAATATTCATGAACGTTTTTCTCCCTTTTTTATACTTAATTTGATTTCGGACAGTTTCCAGCCAAAGCTTTTCATCAATCTTCTTCATAAATATAAAACTTTAAGGTAAAAAGCTGTTAAAATTATAAGTCTAAACGTTTTCGATCTGTTGATCATCATCAGACTCATAATTTTAACAGCTTTTTACCTTAAAGTTTTATATTTTACTTTTATCGGCGAAGTGTATATATAATCTTCTTCATGTTACCAGAGTTTGACTACTCAGTGTATGAGACACACACAAAAAAAACACAAAACGTCCAAAGGCAAAAAGATAAACTAAAAACAGTACTGAACCTTTATGCCTATGTTATTTTAACTTGCAACTCTATCTTTTTTCCGGGGGTAGGCTGGGCGTATCAGAAATTTGCGGAATCTATCACTGGGAAGCTACCGTGCTGATGAGTGGGTATTGTGTGTCATCTTTGGATCTTTAGTATCACGTCTTTTGGTGATCACACCATCGGCAACACCAAGAAACTGCTGGTGCGATTAAGATTTGACAACTAAGTCCTAAAATGAAGAGGCAGAAAATCTATACAGTAGCAGTTTTTAAACACTGACACATGCCCATTACGCTTTGACGCTCCTCTTTAATTTCTTCACCACTCAATGTATCGACTTTTTAAAGGAAAAAGGCAGTGAACCTCGTAGTTCCCGTCGGCTGCATAATTATTAACCGCATATACACCGTAGACGGAAACTAGGCTAATGAAATCTGTACTTGTTAAAATTTTACGTGTTCTTTTCCTATCAGTATTTCAGTGTGATGTTAGAAGAAAAATGCACGTTATTTCTTAAATCTCTAGATACGATTTTTGTTTATTTCTTTATTGATATATCTATCGCGTCAATGTAACCGCCGACAGTCTTATGTTATAAAGAAAAATGATGCAGAAACTATGCTTTGCATTGAGTTACTCACTTTGTCAATCTTCCCTGTTTGGATAGATATAAAGAGGCTATCTACCATTCACCTTCGCACCTAAAATTCTACAATATTATGATAGTACAGTTTAGAACTGCCATAATGGTGATCAAATAAAGGTACAATGTTTAAAAAGCAGGCTAAACACTCAGACATTGCTGTCAAGAGTGTCAAACTACTGTCCGTTGTACAACTGACACACTAAACAACCCACCCGTGAATTTACTCTGCTGTTAAAACTCGGGATTTTTGTTTCAACAAACGATGTATCGTGCTAACCTGCGATTGGTTTAACATCAAAAACAGGACATCTTCGTTAGTGTAGCTGGCTTCAATCCCAGGGCGAAGATACCTATAAAGTGTCCCGTAGAAATGCCTTCAGCCACACTGTTTCGGCATTTGTTCAAAGAGTCATGAGAGCTTACGTTCTTCTCCTGCTGGTGGCTTTCGCCTCCTACATCAACGCCGAGGGCTATGTACGAGTGTGTTACCACACAAACTGGTCTCAATATCGTCCGGGTGCCGGCAAGTTCTTTCCTGAAAACATCGATCCTCACCTATGTACCCATTTAATGTACTCATTTGCGAAGATCGACAGGAGCAACAAACTGGCCATGTACGAGTGGAATGACGACAAGTTGTACCCAAGGTTTAACGCCTTAAAACAGAAAAACCGTGAACTCAAAACACTGTTGGCTGTAGGAGGATGGAACCACGAAAATCACAACAGCCCATTTTCCAAGATGGTCAAAACCGCGGCTTCTAGAAAGGTATTGCTACACCTCCACCTTTTCTTACACAGCTTCTATCATCAATAACTTGTCTTGATGCCTCATACTTTAACTCTAATTCCCCGAACATCGTGTTCAAGTATACGTTTTTTAAAAAAAATAAAGGAGTGTTACGTTCATTCTAAATTTATCACTTTTTACCTTTCTACCTTTTTGCTTTGTGTTTTTGCCTTCGCGACATGTGCTCATGATTATACAGGATGTGTTCTCGTCCCTTATATGTGCTGTCGTTCTTAACGGGTTCTTTGTAGAGCAAATATTCTATTTCTTCTCTGAGTGATTTTTCCTCTTGCATTGAAACTCCTGTTAATCTAAGCCTGACGATTAGTGTTAAATGTGTTTAAATATTTTACTATACTGTTCCGAACTTCAAGCACCTTGCCAAAGTATAATAAACATTATATTTTATCATTCGTATTGATCACTTTTGTTATCTTTTATATATATGATAACTATGTTGCATGTATGTAAAATCATTTAACTGGACCGAAACATGGTGCTAAAGGCTACCGAGAGTCGTGACTCTCCTTTCACAAGTATTCGACAACTTCGGGTTTCATTTAACTAATAGCAATAATGTCTTGAGTTATAATGGAGTATCGTCATTTCCACTCTTTCCATACCAGGTATTTATCGACTCGTCAATTGAGATGCTGCGAACATGGGGCTTTGACGGTCTCGATTTGGACTGGGAGTATCCTGGAGTTCGTGGAGGCTCACCACCCGGAGATAAACAGAAATTCACCATTCTCTGTCAAGAGCTGTTGAACGCCTTCAAGGCTGAAGCAGCCCAAACTGGAAAGCCCCGCCTATTGCTGACTGCTGCTGTGGCAGCTGGCTATAAAACTATCGATAAAGCCTATGAAGTGGCCAAACTTGGTCCATTGCTGGACATACTCAACCTGATGACCTATGACCTTCACGGCACCTGGGACGACGTGACGGGACATCACACAGCCATGGTAGGGGATGACAAGCTGACAGTGCCATTCGCAGTCCAATACTGGATTGACAAGGGATTTCCAGCCAACAAGATCGCTTTGGGTCTTGCTACATATGGACGAGCATTCAGCCTGAAAGACCCTGGCAACAGCGGCCTTGGTGCTCCCAAACATGACTGGCAGAAACCCCATAAAGGTCAATATACCAGAGAGGCTGGATTCTTGGCTTACTACGAGATCTGCAAACTTGGCTTAAATATTGTCTCGAATAACGCCGTGATGGCTCCTTACGGCCACAAGGGTACCATCTGGGTTGGCTTCGATGATAAACACAGTTTGCATTACAAGGTAAAAGAGGTAATTATGAAAAAAGGTCTCATGGGATCGATGTTCTGGGCCCTCGACTTGGACGATTTTAGTGGCAGTCAATGTGGCCAAGGTAAATATCCTCTTATTAACGCTGTCAAGAAGTATTTAGGTGGCTACACACCCCCGCCACGCCCCACTGAGCTAACTCCACCGCCTACCACTCAAGGGCCTACCGAAGGACCTGGACCTGCTACGACCATGCCACCAACCCAAGGGCCTAAACCACCAACCAATGGTTGCGTAGCACTCCCACCTTATGACAAGCAATCGGGCATGAATGAATGGTGTCAAATCAACTGTGCTGCTGGAAATTGTCCTTCGTCACACTGCAATTGCAGCTAGATCAAGGCAGGGCTGCAATGATGTAGCCATAAAAATGTAATAGATTGGAAAGTAGAATAAAAGCGGTGTGAAGGAAAAGCTAAACGTTTCTGTTCTTTTTGCATTTTAATCTTTCGTGATCTGCTTTTCAGTTTCGTTGAAACGTATTCTCTTTCACATAAGCATCAGTTCCCAATCGATGGCGCCTCCTGAGAAGGTACCCCACAAAAGCCCTGTTGTCTGACGCATGTGTACGCTTTCTGCGAAACTCTACACTCGTCCGAAAAAGTCACCCCTAAATTTATAACACAAAACAGTGTTTCGCAGCTCCCCGTCACTATAACACCTTTAGTATCAACATGTCGTTTACTTTCTACCATAATATATCTTTCTTTTTTGAAGTTCTCAGTGCTGCGCGAAATTAAAAGGTACATTAGAATAAGTGGTCAAATAGCGACGAGTGAACCTAGGAAATAATTCGATTGAATTTTGTTAAAAAGGGAGTAAAAGTGTACCGTTTTACCGAGTGCTTGTTTGAATACAGTGTTACGCTTTTTGGCTTGGTAACCTCTAGCATACTCTTCAGAGGAACTATGTAAGAGATTGTTCTGCATTTTCGGCCTAGCCGATGCCAAAATTATCACCTAGACACTAACACGTTCGGTTATACACGAAGTACGCCTAGAACACCAAAAGAATATTACGAAGTAAATTTGTGAGTGGGGGAGGGGGATCAAACCGTGATTAGTGTCTGGTGACTTTTTGAATGACAGAAGGGCGCGCAGAACTTGAATACATTTGCTCGTATTTTTGAACTGAGATTAAAACCTCGTGCGTGGGCGTGACTTGTGAACTAGTGTAGTAACTTCAACCAAAGTAGGGTGATTGTTTTAGGTTTCCACTGTTCTAAGAGCTTCACTTTTCGAAGTGCTGCTTCCGGGGGGCGGGGGAGTATTCTCACATTCTCACATTCTCACATTGTCCATTTTTACATAGATCGGGTTTTGTATATGTTATAATGCACTGACTCAAGGTAGTGCTTGAGACCGATTTTTAATTCTGTAGGGAATAGTGCGAACTTACGGCAAACGTCGGAAATTAAGTTTTCAAGTATGGGTCAAATAACTATCAATCACCGGGAAAAAAGGTTAGAAATCTTCGCTTTATATCCTTAATCCTCTGGAGACTTAAACTTCTGTCACTTCAGAAGGAAATTCAGAACCAGTTTCAACAGTAGTAATATTATCGTCCTTTGCAGCCAATCAAAATCCGAACTCTGTAGAGCAATATTATGACCCTCTAAGAAATCGAAAAAAATCCGTATTTTTAGCGGGTTTTAGTATAAAGCTACAAGCGTTCTATCACAAATGAGGCTCTCTGATTGGCTGCACTCTTCACCGCCTATTCTGTTGTAAATAGTAAGTACTGTAGCCTAGCAGAGTGCGGTTGTTAACAAAATGGTAGCCGCTTCTTTGCGTCCTCGAAGTGTCTAGTAGTGGACTAGTAGATAAGATAAGATAAGATAAGAAGATAGGATAAGATAGCTTTATTTAATATACACGGTTTTTCCATCAGTCAACAAAATTACTGGATTATCTACTTATCTGCCTAACTACAATAAAAGTTAAAAAAACTGCTTTTCGTGGAGGCCGTGTCTAAAAATTTACTTACAATTAAGATATTACTTTAAACCGTGGCGACTTAATTTAGATTTGAAATCGGTCAGTGAAGATGCTTGTCTTAGTTCTATAGGTAAGTTGTTCCACAACTGAGCTCCGCTGTACGAAAAACTTCTCTTAAGATAATCAGTTCGAGGTTGTGGAAGAACTAATTTGTTTTCGGTATTCCTTAAACGATAAGCATTTACGTTGTCACGATATACGAATCTTGATCTCAGATAATCAGGTGTCATGCCATTTAATATTTTATACGTTAGGATAGACTTCCGTTCCAATCTTTGATAGTAGAATCTTCGCCACCCTAGTGCCCGGAACAAATCATCCAAATTACTATCATAGCTCGCAGACATTGGCATGCGAGCTGCGCGATTTTGAAGCCTTTTGTAGTTTTTCAGAAAGGACCTTGTTACCGCTTCCCCACACTACATTGCAATGATCAAAATGTGGTTGAACAAGGCTATTATAAGCTTTAATTAAAACATTAAATGGAGTAAGATGCCGAATTCGTTTAATTGCACCAATGGCACAAGCTATCTTCTTAGAGATATTTTCAATATGACACTCCCAGTTTATATTTTGATCGACATAAACTTCAAGGGATTTAGCGGAGGTTACTTGTTTTACTGCGTTCTCGTTTATAGTAAGAGAGGGACTTTCCATAAATTGTGATAGCTTCTGCCTTGGTGCAATAAGCATAAACTCAGTTTTTGTCATATTTAGGGTAAGCTTGTTAGCAGACAGCCGTTCGTACACATTACTCAGGTCGTGATTAAGGCGATAATTCATTGCTGGCAAGCGTCAGGCTGGTATCATCCGCGTGCATTCTGGGTTCTGAATATGTCAGACAATGTGGTAAGTCCTTAATATATATCAAGAACAGAAGAGGTCCTAAAATTGTTCCCTGGGGAATACCACATTTTAGACATTTCGGAGTTGACTTACAAGAATTAATATGACAATCTGAGTTCGATTATCTAAATAAGAAGTAAACCATTGATGGCTGGACCAACGAATCCCGTAGTATTGGAATTTTCGTAACAAAATATTGTGATCTACCGTATCAAATGCCTTTTTGAGATCTAAAAAGACGACGGCATTAACAAGACCACGGTCTATGTCCGTGGCCCAGTAGCTTCGATAAGTTCCGTGAGCGTGGAATGCAAAGACCGAAAACCAGATTGATGGTACGAGAGAAAGTTGTTTGTAGATTTATACTAAGACAAATAGATTATTGGCTCACAATTTCATCGTGCGATAGTTGGCTCCGGCTGCGCTCTCGTCATCTTTCACGCTTTACAGTTCACCACTAAATTTTCTCCGATTCTTATTGGTTTAAATTGATCACGTGACGCGATAGTGTTCATCGGTGGATACTAGATGTCCAAAGTGCCCATTCGAGGGAAATAATCGTCCGAGAAATTTTTTCCGTAAACAAGCGGGCTTGAAGGAAAAGAAAATTAAAGATTGATTGATCTACATTAATTTTAGTGGGTGCTGTCTTTTGCCTTTTTCAAATTTTAAATTTGGCTTTACGCCTTTCATCTAAAAAAGTTAAAAATAATTCATTATCATTTTTGAACTGGTTCGCGAAAGAAAATTTAGTGGCGAACAATTAAGATAATATCGTGTTTTTACGACTCGGAACTATCGGTCTGATAGCTGCCCCGCGGAAATTTGATGTTCTTAAAACTAGCATATTTACCCGAGAAGCGAAGCTTCGAGGGCAAATATTTGTTTTAAGAACATGGAATTTTCGCAGGGCAAACTATCAGCCGTTAGTTCTTCGACAGAAACACTATCATTTTAAATAGCAATCGCGAGCGATTGATCCAATCGTTTTAGTGGAGTTCTATCTACATTGTTTTCAAATAACGATTTCCAACAAGAGATTATCCAATTATTTCTCTACATATTAAGTACGCAGCTTAACGCTGTGGCAAAATTCACGCACGGATTGACCTGCAGCAGCTGTTTACACATGCTTGGCATCATTGACCATGACTTAGTTGAGACATTTGAGGTTTTAAAGTCTGACTAGGAAATAGTTTTGATAGAAACCTGTTTAAACGTCTGTGTTATGGATGCCATACATTAAACGACCATTTATTCAACGTGATACTATAAAATCTAAAAGATAGTTTGCAGTAATTTTTATGTATTCTGTTCAGTGGCATTTGATTAAATTCGTAGAACAAAAAGAACGTGCTCGTGAAAAAGCTTCAGATTTGTTAAAAAGGCACATCTCTTCTTATTACATTTCGAGAGCACTTGGTTTTTTGGTTATACCTAGCTAAATAATTCGTATTGATATATTGAAAAACTCGTCAAAGCACAAATTCACCGTCCGGCTGAAGTTCAACTTTTAACTTCGAAACCTTGATCTCATATCATACATGTACTAACAGCACTGGAAATATAAAGATACTGTACTGTTTACACATGACTTAGGTAATGATATCACAGGTATTGTAAAACTTACTGGTGAAAAAAAAAAAACTGCCTGGTGATCAAATAAAACAGGTTTACTACACCGAAAAAGACAGTGCCGGAAAAGAAGTGCTGAGCTACGGCCGTCTTTAAACCGACACATAGAACAACTGTCCCTAGGATTTACGCTGCTGCAAAAGCTCAGGTGCTTTCCGGCTGAGCAAACAATTTCAACGCCTCGTGTTAATTTCCGATTGGCTAAGAGCAGAAAACAAGAGCACTTCGTTTGCACAGATGCCCACAAATGCAAAGTGAGCGTGCCTATAAGGAGCCATTCAAAATCATTCCTAACTATATCGCCACGACTTTTGTTTCAAGAGCCATGCGAGCTTACGTCCTTCTCCTGCTGGTGGCTTTCGCCTCCTACATCAGCTTCAAGAGCTACGTACGAGTGTGTTACCACACAAACTGGTCTCAATATTGTCCGGGTGCCGGCAAGTTTTTTCCTGAAAATATCGATCCTCACCTTTGTACCCATTTAATGTACTCATTTGCAAAGATCGACAGGAGCAACAAACTGGCCATGTACGAGTGGAATGACGAAAAGTTGCACCCAAGGTTTAACGCCTTAAAACGGGAAAACCCTGACTTCAAAACACTGTTGGCTGTAGGAGGATGGAGCCACGAAAATCATGATAGCCTATTTTCCAAGATGGTCAAATCGCGGCTTCTAGAAAGGTACTGCAATAGTTCCACGCACTCACATTTCTTACTTTTTTTAGTATGGCTTGATTGCCGAGTAACATTTTTACACGTATCATATACGAAGCCAAACATCTGTCAAATTCTGTCATACGTATAATTCTGATATTCCAAAAAAACTGTTGGACTGGTTTTCTGTTTTGTTAACTGGCCTTTTCAGTTGCTGTGGTAGGACAATTCAAGTATCAGCGTAGTTAGCTTTTGCTTTTGTTTTGTTTTGTTTTGTTTTGTTTTTTTTTTGTCGTTGTCCAGCCCTAAAACAATGAGTATTTTTTTTTATGGTCTTTACCCAGCTTTTTCTGCATTGTGTAACCAGATCAAACGTACATTGACATTAAATTTCGTAGTTATACGGTTGGATAAACTGGCGTAAATAGTAAAAACAAATACGAAAAGTTTCACGGTTGCTCAAACTTCAGAACGAGAGCATATGGTACAGAATTGCCATGAATGATATGCCAAGCTACTCGGTAAATTATGCTAATGCCATCTCGGGCTTTGACTATTGGCCTCCTTTAATTGATATTTTTTACACTGACGAAGTGTGTTTTTTTAATCTGAAACTCAAAAGTCCATATTTTTTCATTGGCATCTGTGTGCAAACGTTTTCATTTTCTTATGTGTTCTCGTTAGACGTTTTTAACACTATTCCGTCCACGGCAGGTATTTTATTGACTCGGCAATAATGATGCTGCGAAAATAGGGCTTTGACGGTCTCGATCTGGATTGGGAGTATCCTGGAGTTCGTGGAGGCTCACCACCCGGAGATAAACAGAAGTTCACCATTCTCTGTCAAGAGCTGTTGAACGCCTTCAAGACCGAAGCAGCCCAAACTAGAAAGCCTCGCCTCTTACTGACTGCTGCTGTGGCAGCTGGCTATGCAACTATCGATAAAGCCTATGAGGTACGCAAACTTGGTCCATTACTGAACATACTCAACCTGATGACCTATGACCTTCGCAGCAACTGGGATCCGGTGACCGGACATCACACAGCCATGGCAGGCAATGACAGGATGACAGCGCCATTTGCAGCCCAGTACTGGATTGACAAGGGATTTCCAACCAACATACTCAACCTGATGACCTATGACCTTCACGGCAACTGGGACGACGTGACGGGACATCACACAGCCATGGTAGGCGATGACAAGCTGACAGTGCCATTCGCAGTCCAATACTGGATTGACAAGGGATTTCCAGCCAACAAGATCGCTTTGGGTCTTGCTACATATGGACGAGCATTCAGCTTGAAAGACCCAAGCAACAGCGGCCTTGGTGCTTCCAAGCAGCCTTGGCAGCAACCCCACAAAGGTCAATATACCAGAGAGGCTGGATTCTTGGCTTACTACGTGATCTGCAAACTTGGCTTAACTGTTGTCACGAAAAATGCCGCAAAGGCTCCTTACGGCCACCAGGGTACCATCTGGGTTGGCTATGATGATAAACTCAGTTTGGAATACATGGTGAAAGAGGTAATTAAGAGTAAAGGTCTCGTGGGAGCGATGTTCTGGGCTCTCGACTTGGATGATTTCTGTGATAGTCAATGTGGCCAAGGTAAATATCCCCTGATTAACGCAGTTAAGAAGTATTTGGGTGACTACACACCACCAAAGCCGCTAACTCAAGGACCCCAGCCAACAACCGATGGCCCTCAACCGCCTACTGACCGACCAGGTCCAGTTACGAAAGCGCGTCCGGTGCCACCCACGAACGGACCAACTGCGCCACCCTCTGGATGCGAACTACTGCCACCTTATGACACAAACCCAGCCATGGGTGCATGGTGTGTAGCCAACGGTGCTGCTGGATATTGTCCTGCGTCCCACTGCAAGTGCAGCTAGATCGAGTCAGGACTGAGTCAAGTTTAAAATGGTTGCTAAAGCAGAATAAAAACTGCGTTAAATGATAATCGAGTTGTTTTATTTTAGCCCCGCGCAATCATAATAACGCCTTCTGCTAAGTATTGCTTGTATCGTTGTGCTAATCTTTCCACTGTGCAAGTCAAATTGGTAAATCGATAACAGTTCACAATTAGTACACGAATTCATATTATTACGCTATTCGCCTTATACTGTATGAAGGGGTAGAAAAACTTTGGCCATTTTTTTTTTTTTTTAATTTTTCAAGACATGAGGCGTTGCCAGGACAATGTTAACTGATTAAGACCAGCCTGTAAGCAGGCTCCCCTTTGAGTCACGCGAGCGTGAAGAGCAAAGCGATCTGGCAGGAAGGAGTCTGGTGAAGAGGTGCCAATAAAGTGAAACGTTCTCGTCTCGCGGCTTCGTTACTCGATTTCGCGCTCGCGGCTACGCCGCGCGCTTTGTGCTCCAACGTGTGCTCCAACGTAAGCCTGCTCGCAGGCTAGATTTAGATGATCCTGAATGACGCCATATCTACTCAAGAATAATTAACAGAAAATTTATTTGGGCAATATCCGAAGATTTGCACACAAGTAACAACTGTGAAACCTTCAGCTAAATGTTTCCAGCTAATATTCGACAAAATACGTTGCAAACAGGCAGGAGAATAAGTCGCTTTGACTCTGGAACTGAAGGAATTCATATCGGCCAGGAACTTTAAAGGCTTAAAAAAATGGATGTCACTTTTATTACAAGCGTATCCTTTTATTCAAGCCGCCGAATTTGTGAGTGCCAGTTCATCAGAATATACATGTAGTTGCTACAAAAGGCCTTCTTCGTATTTTGCCTAACGTAAATGCCGAAAGTTAGTCTCCTTCAGAGCCGTTATTAGGGACGTCAGAAGCGTTGCGTGACGACCCTAATAACGGCTGCGAAGGAGACTAGCCGAAAGTAAGCCGCATAGCGTACTGTATGACTAAATATCTTTCTGATAATACAAAATAGATTTAAAAAATTTCTATCAGCCCCAAACGGCCAATTTAGCCCAGTCGAACACAATTTGGGCCCCCAAACCACCATATTCAAGAACTACTTCGGCCCAATCTGGAATTCATTTAAGCTCGTGGGTCTACGTAAGCCCGCGAAATTTGAAAACTCTTTGGGCCCTTATCTAGACAGCCAATTAGGAACCCAAATAGCTACATTGGCACACCACTCACCAAAATGCCCTTAATTTTGGGACTAAAACAAATCTTTTGAATTTAGAAAAAATGTGCGCCCTATCAAATTTAACCGCGCGAGTATGTTGTGCCAAATGCGGTGTTCCCCTTAGAAAAAAATATGAGGAGAGGGTGGGGGGAGCAACATTCGCCCGTCAAAGAGAGTGTTTTCTAGTCTAGTCCTAATGAAACATAATGTCAGACTACTCAGGGGATTTTGTCGCTGGGGGCGTTTATTATGGTAATCCTCCCCTCCCACTATCTCCACGATCAGAATTTAATAGTTTTATCATGTGGTGTCAATCGTCAGCCTTATCAAATTGCAAAGTTCACGAGCTCTCCAATTGATTTCGTCGCGGTTTTTATGAAGGCAATTGTAGATATCAGCATTAGATCCTGTAAGACTGGAATAGCTCAAAGACCCGTTTGATATGTAGTGATATCTCCTGCACGCACGGTCGTGTTCGCCAAACATGAAAGACATACAGACTGTAAGGTAAGGGAATACAGCAAGTTTGTCCTGCCGAGTTCTATGCTTTAAGTTCATATCATAACACATACGATTGTTATTATCCTCTCAAATGATTTGTTTCTTTAGGTTTTTCCTTATTGCCTTTGTGCTCGTGTTATGGCCAAACATAATAATCACGGTAAGTAAAACTCCTTTTTTATTCTTCCGGTGTACGTGAATTAATAGCACAGCATTTTTTTTTCTTGATATAAAGTATTTATCAGAAAAAAAATTCAAATCGAATTATGTGGTGCTATCGTTTCAATCCAAACAGATTTAAAACCCAGACGCAATGCATTTTAGGTATGTTGACTTAGAAAGCTTAAGAATCCTTAAATATAAGGTAAATTAGCTTGCTAGGGGATTATAGAATAATCGCAAGATTGATGCGAAAATACCACACATTCCTTTTATTCTCGCAGCATTTCTATTTCGACCGCGTTCAATGATATATTTAAAATAAGTGAGGAAATTTAGTTATTTCACCTTAAGTTAGCGCTCCAAAATGAAGCCATTAAATTTGCTTCAGAAAGGAAAAGCATGTCCGTCGAAGGCTCCTTGTCAGCAAAAAAAGAGTCTTGTTTATTCACAACCCACCGAGAATTATCGTCAGTAGTGAGATTTCGGCCGGTGGCATTGAAAACTAAAACCCAGAGTATACAACAAAAAGTAACTACATACTGTGACCTAATCTCGGGTCAATTTTCGCGGTCTGGTTTTAGTTTTACCGGTATGAGTCCATTCGTATCTACAAAAGGCCAGGATTTTTCTTCAGAAATAAATAATCAACTAGCCATCAAATAAATTGTGGGGTTTTACTATCAGCTCATTTTTTGCTGTTTCTTAACAAGCCAGCTTTGTAGAAAAGTTAACTATCATGTGGCTGATATTAACCTTTTCATCAATTATAGTATAAGTTTCTTGACGAAAGCTGTCGTAAAGATCTCCGAACAAGGCTAGATGAAATATTTGTAACACAACTCTCAGACTCTAAGAATGTCTGCGAGGCAGACTCCCAGTAGAGAACGTGCTGACATTTGACTGACGCTGGGAATTTGTTAAAAGAAATGTTTCATAGTTTCATCTAACGAGACTGAAATGTATTCCGGGGGAGAAGGAGATAGGCTGCGAAGTTTTTGGAGGGGGTGGGGGGTGGGGGAAGGGGGCTGTGCGGCGCGTTTCTCAAAACACTCGCCCAAATCCAAAGTATATGGCTTTCCATACCTTATTTCAGAACTGACCAAAAAATCAATACCATGCTCCTAACCTGAGCCAATAATCGATACCATATTTCAGAGTACGCACACGTCTCTTATAAAACTGTGACCTCAGCCACCAGGAATGGTACTGCATCTGTCGCAAATATATTTTAATACAAGGACAGCAACGAATTAACAGACGAAAAGTCTGTTCTATTTTGCAATCAATCCTTGTCTACTTTTGTGTCTTGATCGTTGCTTCATTCTTGATTTAATTTGCTAGCAGGGTGTTAAGAGACTAATCCAATTAAGTTTGATTGCAGTCGCGTACCACGGATGCTTAGCGTGACGGGGGAATAGTAGCACTTGGTAATCTGGTTTACATCTTAATCCACATCTAACCCACTAACTGTTATTTCTGCTTCATTTATCCACTGAGAAAACAAACTATAGAGCAATTAGAGCTGACAAATGGCCTCCTTCCATTTTTCGCATACGTGGTACGTGAAAATGACCGACGATCGATAAGACATTTTGAGGAGTGTGGAAATTTACCAGCAGGATCATCGTTCCGGTTGCTTGCTTAAACATTTTATGGAAATTTACCACCTGAATTTCATCTCCTACCTTATACCCCCAGGGCAGGATAATGCCTATCAAAAGTTCGGTAGTACTGTGTGCGGCCCCAACGAGTATGCTTTTTCATTCACTTTGATCTGAAGTTGTGTATCGTTTGCACTCATCTCTGGTCTGAAATTGAATGTAATGTAACGTTTGCACAAAACTAGTTTTCAAAGCAGTTTTCCTCAGTTCCTACCGAGCAGATTTTCGTTGAATTAGTCACCGTTTTTTTTTTTTTTTTTTTTTTTTTTTTTGGGGGGGGGGGTTGTTGGGTTGTCCACTCGGTACTTGACTTTTTTTGTTTTGGTCTCCTTTTCGT
>Ga0126338_10000645_pt1 | contig 19835 bp, 9 predicted proteins | sample OrbCmetagenome_2_FD_92529 | JGI IMG/M metagenome (GOLD analysis project Ga0126338, IMG submission 92529) | Coral microbial communities from Petempiche,Puerto Morelos, Mexico - Orbicella C C metagenome | ecosystem: Host-associated > Invertebrates > Cnidaria > Coral | place: Petempiche,Puerto... | reverse complement strand
CGGAAGAATGATGTGGTTTTGCATGCGAGGCTCTCAAACTTGTGTAATAAAATGGTGCGTCAAATGACGATTTTAACGGAATTTGGTAATTTGCATATTTCTTTGAAATAAAAGGATATTTTGGCAAAAAAAACTATTAAGTAGTTTTTGTCATGCCCTAGCCTATCTACCATGAAAATATGAGCGAAATCGAATTTTCGACCCTTGCCACGAAATTAAGAATTTGTCTGATTTTTACAGGCAGGCACTCTTAAGTGTTATATATAAATAATAGCCTCCATTTGGCGGGGAAATATGCGTGGATATTTGTCCACGGACATTAGGGAGTTTAAGTAACCACAACGGCGATGCTGAGGACAACGTCAATTAAAAAATTACTTTATATTTTACCTATGAAACTCGCGATATCCTAAAGTCATTTACTTTGTTTATCACTGACGAAACTTTCACGAAACTGAATGTAGGACACAGCGATAAACTTGAAAGAAACATTTAAAAAATTAGTCGTTGTGGTTCACGTTCTCCAGACAATGCAGGATTTGGTCATTTCACGTTTTTGTTTTGCAGAGGATGGTAAAGAAATGTACCAAGAATTATAACGCACACGCACAGCCATTGTTCTCTTAATTAAATCTCCTGTTTAGCGACGTTCCCATTGCCCTTGCCGTCATAGTTTTCTTAAACTCCCTATTATCTGTTCCAAGAAGCGAACTGTTTTCCAAGAACGAAGCTCGAGGAAAACTGTGAGCTTTGAGGAACAGATAATGTCCAAGGTCAAATATCAGAACATGATATTTTTGTGCCAAATGTAATAATAATAATAATAAATAAATACATGATATTTTAAGAGGAAGCCTCCAATGTATGCTATTGTGTTTATTATTCTTCAAATTTTTTTGCAACACACGCATTTTTGAAAATTGGGGAATATCACATGGATATTCCCCAGTTTTAGATGGGAAATATTCAGTCGCATCAGATGCGTTTAGAGAGATGCCTGCTGTTCTTTTGTTAAAAATTAGAGATGTACATTTAAGTTCATTGTAATTCTTTTTCAGTGAGACACCTGGCAACTCACCAATCATAAGCCCTGCTGGATTTCAGTTTCTTCTCATGGACACAGCCTCCCAAGTTTGGTATTTCATGCTTCAGTACCTAGAAACAGTCGAGGTAGGAGAGTGTGTAGCCTCTGCTCATGACAAGTTTGTTTCTTAAGGTATCATAATGTTAATGTTGTTGACCAGAGATACCAGTATGTAGCCTTTTATACATCATTATTATGATCATGAATTAAAGTGGGTGAATATATAAGCTACTACTTGTAAAAACTAATATAAAGTACCGGTTGATCATGTATAAACCGCTCTGACATCTCTGCCAGTCACCACTTGGTATTAAACCCTTGTTTAAGCCAGATCGTTCATCCTTCTCTCTTGTTAGTTATTTTTCTCTTTTCCTCTCTCTTCCCTTTTCTTCTTTCATTTTCCCTCTCTTTTTGTCCCCTTTCCTTCCTTTCTTCCATACCTCCTTCATGCCATTTCATTTTTCTTATAGGGTCGGGACATGGATCTTGTCGAGTGCCTGTCATTTCTGTTCCAGATTAGCTTTGCAACCCTTGGCAAGGTAAGCAGTGCTTTTATAATATCTGTTTTGTTATCTTTGTCATGTCTCTCCTACCAAAAGCATGGTGCATGAGAAACACCAGTCACCTAAAGAAGATGATAAAGAGGGGATCATCTGAAAAAGAGGACTATAAGGCTTTGTCATTACATCACACAATGTGATAGACATGAGATGTTATGCCAGAAAAAGAGGACTTTGTATGATTATTTACTTGGGACCGTCCATACTTTGTCCTCTGCTATGGAACAACTGTGAATGGCACCAGAAGTGCCCTGAGTAAATAGATCATCAGAGGGAACTTATCTGGGTGCAGTATGAAGTGGAACATGCTCATGTTTCGTCATGCCACTCTTGCTTTGTGTCCACTTAATCACCTTTAATTAGTACCTGAAGCATGCTGATAAAAAAATGTGAAAGACATTTATTTGGCATATTGTCGGTCTGAAAGTCATACTCTTTTGCAGGACTATTCTACAGAAGGAATGAGTGAGTCTCAGTTAAAATTTCTTCAACATCTGAGGGAGTTTGGTCTTGTTTTTCAACGAAAGGTAAAGTGTGATCAGAGCTGAGACATAAGTGTTTTTATTTTAACTTAGTTTAACTTTGTTTTAGGAACTTTAGAATTCAGCTAGTTTTTTGTGCTACCTTTATTTAATCAACTAATTGTCTGATTATCTTTCAGCGTAAATCAAGAAGATATTATCCCACAAGATTAGCAATCAACCTGGCTTCAGCGGGAATAGGTAACAATGTTCTATCCTACCAATCACATACTTGGACAGGACAAATAATTATAGCGTAGTTAGTTTCACAGACATTAACTTGCCATCGCCGATTGTTGGTAAGTATAGTAAGAGATCAGTGACTGTCAATGTTGTTATCTGTTTCAGGGAGTACGTCTGTCACTAATACAGACGAGAAGGGATTCATAGTTGTTGAGACAAACTACCGTCTTTATGCTTACACAAGTAAGTAATAATTAAGGAACTAGATAGATGTAGTTGTAATTTATGGTACTTGTAATTAAAAAGAAAAATAACTGTCCCAGACCAACCAGGAAAGTTCCTTACCCTGCTGTTTATTGGTTTCTACCATACAGGCTCATCTCTACAGGTAGCTCTTGTAGGACTGTTTTCGGAGATACTTTGTAGGTATGTCTTCAAAATTTGCACTGTAGCGTAATAGCGTCTGTGTTGTTGAGGTAGACTTTTCAAAGTGTCTCTACTGTGCGTGTGGAGATGCCTGTTAGAGAGCGAGTAAGACTGCTTGTACATGTAGGCTCGATTACCAGCCACTGTTCGGAAAAGGCGCCCGCGCTCCTCCCCGAATTCTCGAGGAGGAACGTAGCCCGGCCAGGGCGCGAGACATTGTCGGAAATCAAGCCTTTAGTGACTGCTTGTTGATTTTTATGGTAGGGTTTGGTCTTTTTCACCCATTTTAGGTTTCCTAACCTGTGTGTGGCTGTGTTGACTAGGGACAGTGTTCAGCAGGTATATCTTTATGGCTTTCAAGTTTCAGTAACTTTTAAATAAACGTACTCAGGATTGGTTTTCTGTCATAAACCTCCACTAGTTTATTCATATTTGGCTGTATTTGGCCTATCACAGCAAATGACAGTAATTTTAAAAGCTAACTAGTAATGTAATGAGCCCGTCGGAACTTGACACTGAATACAACTTGTAGATCAACTAAAATTATCTTTTTCTCTTTTTAAAAAAGCAATGTCTTTTATTCTATTCTCTGCAGGCGCTATCAAGTGGAATATCTGCTGAACAGGTTGGATAGGTTATCAGTTTATTCTGCGGTGTACAAATTTAAGATCAGCTTTAAAACGTTCAAGGGGAAAAACCGGGCCTGCAGTAGATTTTTCGTTTCAGCTAATCCCGAAATTCTTTACTCGTGACTTGCACTAGAGTAAAGGAACCAGAAATCTGACCTTTCCTTGCCCACCCTCTTTATCCTCTGAGACCCAGGGACCGTTTGTAGCGGGGAAGGGGCCGGAGGATAGTGCAAACGAAACGACGGAGAAAAAATCGTTCAAGACTCCAGCTTTTCTTCGTCAACTTTTGTTCTCCGTTGTTTCTACTTTCCCTCGCCCTAAGTGCGGGGCGTTTGGTCTCTAAGAATGCCCCTGCCTTTCTCTCTATTCAATTCCCGTAGCTCAGACAACATTTGACACGGTAAAAAACTTGAAGATCAAATATCAAACTCTCCATATCGTGTTTTTCAAACTTTTCGTCTTATTTCCCTTTGGGAAATTTGTTAAAAATTAACTACACTTGGGAGAAATTAGAGGAGACCATCTAGTACCTGATTTTTGTACAAACGCAATTGCTCTCGTTGCAGATTCTCCATTTCTTGAGGACCAGAGCGCACCCTGAGATGCTAAAAAAGGTTTGTGTCAAATGTTTTTTCTTACCGCTACTTTACACCTCGTGCTATTTGGTTTGCAAGTTACATTCCCGAGAGATTACCTTGGCGACCATGTTGGATGACGACGATGACCGGAACAATAAAGCTAGTTACATTTCTTTAGTCATCCAACATGGCGGCGATGACGTTAGTTGCAAACTATCTGTTCCCGCAGTTTGTAATCGTTTTGTTAGACACGTACTTATAAGTAAAGGTAAATAACTCCAATTTGTCATCTCCATAGAATCCTATCATACCGCCTACAATAAGTGACCAGATCCGACTGTGGGAGCTGGAAAGGAGCAGAATGAAGTTCACTGAAGGTCGGTTATCATGCCAAGTGTAAACTTCTAGCCATAAAAACATTCAAGTCGTGCGTTGCATTGATTTTCCGGTAGCGGGGAGGAGGTCTGGTAACGGGAGACAGAGGGTTCTTATTTTTGGGATAGGACGTTAAGCTCAGGGACTAAGTGAGAGCGGATGCAGGATTTTATCTCAACAGGCCATATTCGTATTCTCGGTATTGGACTGGAACTAGCTTGAAATGGAGGCTCATGGGGGGGAATATCATTAAAAAGAGATTAATGTTATTTGCATTTGAAAAGACTCCCTGCATTAGCCTCAGTTGCACGCTAGTTCCAGTCCAATACCGAGGATACGAACATGGTCTACTGATACACAGCTTCATCGAAGAACATGGTATATAATTGTCTTGCCTCACTCGGTAACGGAAAGGTTTTCTCGTGGCTATCATAGCAATCACATCCTGACCAATCAGAGCGCACTCAAACGGTGAAATGAACCTATAATATGAACCGATAAAACCTTTCAAGATGCTCCCAAGGTACTACTGTTTTTTCGTCGTTTGAAAATAGTTAGTCTCCTCTACTAACTATGGTTTGAATGAGGCCATACCGTGTTACGTCTTTTCTTTGTGCACTTAAGATAAGATAAGATAAGAACTTTATTAACGTGTCGAAATCGCTAGCATACAATGTTTACTAATTGGGGACACCTAACTACGATTACTTATCTAATAATTAATAAAATATGAAATACATGTACGTATGTAAGTGATTTAAAATATAGATATAAAACAACCAATGAGTCATGCAGTAAGATCAAGTGTTAGTTGTTACATAAAGAACAGTCTCTAGAAGTACTGTCCAGCAGGCTTGTGAAATCAACCAATTTGATGCGCTTTTTAAAAGTGTGCAATGATTCAGAAGATCGAATAGATTTGTCGAGTTTGGACCAAATAACAGGGCCTAAATAAGTCAGGCTATGTTTGCCATGAGCAACAGTCCGAAATCTGGGTATGGTGAAATCAGAATTTCTAAGGTAATACTGAGAATTGGTAACAACAAATAATTCCGCAATGTAAGGAGGCGCCAGACCATTTTTGACTTTATACATTATGGTTGCAATGGCTTGCAATCGTCGCGTATGAAGTGTTGGTAGTTTCGCTCTTTGGAAGAGTTCCTCATACGTCGATTTATTGTCACAATAAACAGCTCGTAGTGCTGTCGTTCAAGTAGTTGCTGCCTGGTTCTCTAGAAAGTTTGACAAATATCGTGTATATTTAGTTTAGAGGATCCCTAGTCAATATATTACCCTGTTTTGATGTACATTCCTTTCAATGAGTGTTATCTTTTTCATCGCCATATGACAACGATTGATTCCTTGGAATATTTAAACCAGATATTTACTTTAATTTAATCAAGTTTGACGGGCCCACATGTATAGCCACCCGAAACCAATCCGAGAGCGATTTAGAAAGTAACGAGAGTGGTTACTTTCGAAACTTTAAGGTGTAACTTTTCGCAGCTCAAGAATCAGAAAGGCTTCGTGCCAAACTTATATGTAAACACCCTTAGGCTTACAGGCGAGCAAAATGACGCTAATTTCAATATTTCCTTCTCCCAGAAAGTTCGAAGTGAAAATATTCTTACTGTGCCAATATTTACTGCTGGAAGTACGCCTATCAAGATTGATTAAATTCAATTAATATTCTTGAGGATGTTGTTATTCTCATCCAATATGGAACGTGCGGAATCTTCAAGAACTTCACATCCAGTAAAACAAAATGGATATTGCGCTACCTTTATCGAGTGTCTTTTCGAGTTTAATTTTAAAGTTAAACCTACGCAACCAATACTAGTATAAGAGTAGTGGTCAGGCTTTGTCTATTTTTGTATTGAGAACAAGAGCGAAAAAATGCATTTTTATTAGTGGTAATCTCGAACAGTGACGTTAAAGTACATTCCAATGACATACCCTAAGACACAGCTACAGACAACAGTATACAAATATCTGCCGCTGCATAGGGTTGAGATTTTCAGACCTTTCTGGTGTACTGCTTGGCAGGCGAATGCCAAGCATGTAAATGCTATTTAAGAAAAAAACTCTTGATATGTTTCTTAGCTTGTTTCAGTTTATTAAAATGAAGTAAAGCCACTAGGAGTGTGTTTATCCACCCGCCCCGGATGGGATGGGTGAAAAGAGGCAGTGAGAGAAAATGTCTTCCACAAGAACACTGAATAACCCGGCGAAGAATTCTAATGGCTGCACTGGTTTTATTCCTTAGGTGTTCTATATAATCAGTTTCTCTCGCAAGCAGACTTTGAAACATTAAAGAAGTATGCCGAGGTAAAGTCACTTGTTTTCCTTTGTTTTGTTTTGTTTTTTCTTTTTTTATCAGCTGCATGTATATTAGTTGATGAAGCCATAACAGTTATGTGTACCTCTCAGATGCCTACGCTCCAAGTGTCGTTTTTTGGCACCCTTCAAGAACAATAGCCTCCCATACCCAGACGCTTTTTAGGCACGTCACGCGCACGCAAGCTTTCGTGACGAGCCAAAAAACCTGTCTGGGTAGAAGCTTCAAGAACACTAGAACATGCTAGAACTGAACACTTTTTTTAATTGCACTCTCTACTCAAGTAGGGCGAAAGAACAATCCGTCGCGTTTGTCTGCAAGTTGTCTGCTATTCCGTGAAACCGTAAGCTTGGTTTTCTTGGAAACGGGGTTCTTTTCCATGCTCCTTGAGGTCTGGCAAAACCTAAGATAGCGTATGTTTTAATTACGATGTTAGTGGCACAATGTGGGAATTTGCCGAAAACATATTTATAACCACAGGATTTTTGTGACTGAATTGCCTCTTGCAGCACTTCATGACCATATTTTACTCAGCAGACTTTACTGAAACTGCCTTCAAGTGTTATATATCACACATGTTTTTTCATGTTTTAGGATCTTGGTGTTCTAATGTGGGCCAATTCGTCAAAGAGAGTTATTGTCGTCAGCCGCTCAGGCCATGACGATGTTAAACGGTTTTGGAAAAGACAGAAACAAAACACGTGACACACGCTGCTAGTCCCAGACTCGACCATTTCCACGTGACGAGCACGTAAACTACGACAAACACACAGGATCTAACACTTGCGAGTTTGCGGGTTTGGCACTTTGGATAGAAGTCAAAGAGAACTGACTCGTGACACCGAAATGAACAGATGAGGCGGTTTACGGACAAATCATTCTACGCTTTCTAACACCCTCATGCCAAAAAAGGAGATATATTTTATATTTATTTTGTATCATATTAGTAATGCCGTTAAAAGTTGTACATACTTGTGACCTTATAATGCGCGCTAACCGTAACTACGTGGTGGTCCAAATTAAAATGAACGGAAATTGCGCACTCAATGTTCTTATAGGGCATTTAGGATTACGTGGAGGTTTTTAAGGAAGCCGTCCTCGTACGAAAATACTCTTCCAAATTTTTATTTATTTACCATAGTTTCCACTTCTGGAGGAAAAACTCTTCAAGTTCCGTAGCAGAGAGAGGGCGTTATGAACAAACCGAGATACGTGCAGTGTTTTCGTGTCGCTCTGCGTGGGTCCTACATAGGGTCTACCTTTTGTCTTTTTGCTGAAAAAGAAATCTTCAATCACAATATCCTAACAGCATTGAGTCCTGTAAGGAACTCGTGTGTCACGATTTGGAGTACGATGGGGATCAAAGTTATTGTCCTTTTTACAATGTGGCATTTTTCGCCTTGCTCTCGGCGTAGTCTGACCTGCTCTTGCAATATATATATATTTTTTTTACCAGAATCGTTCAGTTGTGGGACTGTAGCTTGCCACCAATCGATATCAATCGATATCTGTTAACTAATCAGTTCATCTATTGGTTTTGCAAGTTGATGGATAGAGAGCACTTTCATCCTTGAACAGCGATCAGTTCCCTCATCCGGTCGGCGCGGGTCTTTTGTCATACGATTCTTAAAATGGAGTCTGTAAAAACAAGAAAAAAGATCATTCAAGAATTAGAAGAATAAGACTGGCTTATGAATCTGTGTAGGTCTAATCAGATTACTTGTGGTAGCGTATTAAAAATCGCGAAAGCATGAAGTATCTGTACGGAAGTCTCTACTGTAAAAAATGGTAAATCATCCCTGGTGAATCGTATCCGCATTGGTTTGTAAAAGTTGTCTCAGTGATAACTTTTGACGATCCACTGATCTGTGACACTGCATTCCTTGCCAATAAATCTGCAAACACAAGGTATATAGAGAAGCAACAAAGTTCAGTGATCTAAGTCAAACAATATGATGTCCTGTTTGCGGTTGCACGATATCCCAAGACAGGAAATACCGATATTTAGCCTTAGCCAATGAGTCTGCACGTCTCGTCGCGTCTCTCTTTCATATGTAAGCTTATGTACAGAGTCACCATTTAAGCATTTCAAAACAAGTAACCTCTCATATCCGGATCGAAAACCGGAAGAACAAAACATACCAGAAAAGAAATATTACAGAGAATCTAAACAGAGATTGTTTCGTAAAAAAAACAAACTTTGAATGTTCCAAATGCTTTTTTAATGCTATTAAAATAGTCGAAGGTTTGGGATTTTAAAATCATGTAAAATGCGATTTGCGTTAAAGACATACTTGAGGTCAAACTGCGGACCGCGTGTTCTTTTTGCTGTCGAGGAAGAAGTTCGTAAAAGAACTGCCTCGAAAAACTACGTAGTAGAAAACTTATTAAATGCAGAATTCGCAAAAATTGAAAGTAGGTAATTAACTTTAATTACGGTGTGACACGCTCTAGCAAATGGCACAAAATGAGTGGGATTCACTCTTAATCGATTTTGTATCGGAGCAATCCCATTTGTTTCGAATCCTCTTCGAAGCTGTTAGCTCGTTTTTAATTAGTATTTGATTGTTATGCGGTTGACATAGCCTTTCGGTGTTGTAATTAACTTTTCAAAAGGAGTGGTGTCATAACTTCACGTACCGAATATGAAAGCGCAAAATGAAAGACATTTCTTGTCAGAAACGACACAAAGAGCTCTCGCTTTCAACAACTTATTTTAGCACGGTTGACGGACCTATATTTCAGCTAAAAATGGCTTTAGTTTAGATGCTCTTTTACATTTCATTGTATCAACTTCTTTCAAAAAACTACGTGATTCCTGTGTAACTAAAAAAAACTTCCTTTATCTCAATTTTCAAAGAAACCCACAGCCCTTTGTTTGTTTTCAGATCGGGTAATTTACTAAAATTAGCCACTAACGAGCGCGCTATTGTTCCACTTGTCACCTCAAAAGCCTCGATTGCGCGTGGACTGTGTTATGAATTTTTCACCCGGTTAAGATGTCCGCCTCACCAATGGATGCGAGACAGATTGGAAGACACGTTTTTCTCTTCTCGAAGCAAAACAGCTGTGAGGGATCTCCTACAATTATTGCCAAACCTGTGGATATCACACAGGATTTACCGAGGGAATTTCTTCGCTACTTAAAAACGTTGTTCGACATTCTCGATGAGAAAGGAACTGGCTTCGTAAAGCTCACGGACATAGAGTCACGGTGGAAAACCAAACATGGTTCGAATGGTCTCAGCGAGGGAGTGATTGAAAATTTGCGTAAAGTTACACCGAAGAATGGCCTTCTTAGCTTCGAAAGGTTGTGCACGGGTATGAAACTGGCCCTGAAAACGCAGCCACGCGCTCAAACAAATGGAATCAACGGAACAACAAACGGCCTTGATCACTCAAGCAAACGGTCAAACTCACTGCCGCAGCTGGACGCAACCTCAAAAGATTGGACTTCCGACTCCAGCGAGGACTCGTTTGCGGGCATTGAAAGGAGGAATAAAGTTCAGATAATAAAAAAATTACGAGATTGGAAGGATGACAGTCAAGGAAAGCGACGCTCGCAGAGTTTTAATACGATTGCAAACAGTTCAACAGGCGGGAACGACAGCCCGAGCTCCGGAAGTGCGAGTGAGTGTTTCTTTTGTTATTGTCCTTACGGTGAAAAGTAAATGATATCCATGGGAACTGAGGCTTGAAACTAAAAATAACCACCGCACTTTCCTTTGTGGTTAGCATTTTTCTAATTAAATTTAAGCTGTAACATACGAGTGAAATTTGTTGTTTTCAGGCGGTGAACTTCATAAACGAACTTGCGTTAATTGAAAAATATCTAAGCTTAAAGGTGTCGTAAGATAACACACACGGATTACAAGCGTACCGGGTGGTTTATCTACGCAGCCTTGTCTGTCACACATGTTTGAATGTTACTTGATTCAGACTGTTCGTTCAAACAAGCTACGAGATGTTTGTTTGTTCGGTAGATCACAGCCACTCGGCTGAATTTGCATCGAAAAAGGAAAGGAATGTTCCTCGGATCTCGAAGAACTGCTAATTATCTCTCAGCATCAGATCAACTTAAAATGTGTCGAAAGTTTTATTCCAGAATTTTCAGAGTAAAACGGAGATTGCCACGAGGCCATAACATTTTTTTTGCAACAAAAATGCTTTTACGCCTCTGATCTTGATCCCAAGTTGTAAATGTTTAGCGACATTCACTAATTCCTTTGGCGTCAGATTATTGCTAAAAGGAATTAGAAATTCTAATCCGCAATCTTCAAATAAAACCGATCGTGTAGTGCTGTAAACCTTGACTCAAAAACAATAAAGATCATGATTCAAAGATACATGTACCAGCTGTTCTCACTGCTGGTAGTCTTGTGTTATGTCTAAATAGTATGTCAGAACACTATATACACTGTAGATTGATCAGATCAAGAATAATTGCGGTTGAATTCATCATCCAAATATTTGAATGGCGGCAGATTATCCTTTAGGAGTAAACTGAGTTCTTTCTAGAATTTTAAGTAATCCATTTGCACCAGCTGGCATACCGATTACGGGGATGACTGAATGAGAATTAAGGGAGCTGTGTCATGCAATATTGTGTCATTTTACCTTCAAATCAGGCAAAATCTTACAGAATACCACCCAGAGTAAGTTAAAATGAATAATAATGAACCAAAAATACTAGTTGTTGTGAAAAAATTAAATAAATAAATAAAAAATAAAAATGCTTTGAGGAATATTACAAACTTATTTATCAAGTTGTGCTATCTATGATGTTATCAAATGATTCATCTACAGGGCTGTTGCATTTGATATTTGCACTTCCCAGCTAAGGACCTAGTATCCGATCTGCTAAAGTTGTCTGAAGAATATATTTGTTGTGGAATTAAATATATTTCTTTGTGGAATTTAGGCCTTTCCTGGCCAGCTTCCCAGAATGTCCTGTTTCTGATCTCTGTTGTCTCTAGTCTCTCAGTACTAAGAGTGGTATTACCTTTAGAAAATGTTATAGGTCTTGCTAAATTGCATTAACCACGTCAGATAGCCGCATGAATTCTTGCTAGTGGAAATTCTCTTTATTAAACTGAGCCTAGGAGTAGCAGACATAGTGACTTAACACATTATCAACATAACTTCAATAAGAATTACAGGAATTTCAACCTTATGAGAAGTGGAAATCAGCCTGTAGGCCCACATGTCATTTTGGTCACTTAAGTCCTGAGCGTTATTCACGTTTTTCCAAAATAATGTTTTGCAATCCACGTTTCTGCAATGTTTACCACATACGTGTACTTAGCCACAGAGTCTAGAATCTTTCCAAATCTTGATCTTGAATCAAAACCTGAAATACGTTGTCATATTAGTATATTAGGGTACTTTTTCTCAATTGCAGTGGAATAAAATATAATGTTAGAGGCTTTATTCATTTATGTACTGATGCATGCTTTCAGGTCCATCATCTGGGAATGGAAGTCCAATAGGAAGGTCAAACTCAACTACAAAAGTCTACTTTGTTGGTAAAGAAGTCAGCCCTATTGTGCAGACAAATGGAAATGGGCATTCAAGGCACTCCCCAGCTCCTTCTGAATCTAACAAATTTGATAAGGTATGAATATTATTGTTAGTTCTTGTGTGTTATATTTTGGCACCAAATGCTATCAGATAAAAATAGATATCAGAAAAAAATATTGGATACATCTTCATATCTGACAAAATTTAAAGAAAATAAACAAACATGACTTGTCAATGAAAACCACATCAAGGCTTTTAAATGATAACAAGGAGGGTTTTATTTTGGTAGACCTGTAAATTTGTGAAATAGAACTATGGTATAGTGACAATGTATGTATATTTATTTTGTTCTATAGAACAACAAATGCCAAATACCTCACATAAATGGAAAAAAATTACAGTTCCCTCTTAAGATTTCGAGCTTCAATACAAAAATGTTCTGTTACTACAGACTTATGTCTGCATAATATTATATAATTTGTGTCTATCAATAGCAGTTACAGTTTACAATATGCACACTGGCAGTTTACAACAGGCAGTTTGCTAGTGTGGAGAAGTATACTAACCCTTACTATAGTCCAGTGAGAGTATTTTTTACTACATGTTACAACTGATTAACACTCTCTACATTCCACATTGTAGAGATTTTAATCACATTCTCTATTTTCCAATTGCCCATAATTCACTCTTTTTGCCCCACCCCCCCTCCTCCCAAATTTTGCGTAAACTATTGTTGTGAAATGCTCTTGGGAATATGCAGACCTCCCAAGAGCATTTCACAACAATAGTTTGTGCAAAAATTTGGGGGGCAAACAGAGTGAATTATGGGCAATAATCTCCTCAGAGGGGGCATCATAGGCCTGCAGTGCATGCAGAGAGCTAGATAATAAAGCTCTGAGGAGATAATTATCTCATTATATGCTCTATTTTCCAATAATTATTATTGGAAAATAGAGCATATAATGAGACTTTCACAGGCATTCTTAGTATATAAAGAATGCATAGGAATCTGTCTTTTAGAATTTAAAAATGATGAACGGGTCATCAAAACGTCATTCAAAATTAAAATTATTGCTGATTTTTATTCTTAATTGTTTGTTCAAAACCTCCGTTATTAGAATGTTACAACTGATATTAAAAAACGCAATTGTCTCACTAATTGTATGATTAAATTAAAATGTAATTTGCTAGGTGTTTTTGTTTGGGTTTTATAATATAATAAAGATATGTAAAGTTTGTAGCAAATTGTTGTTTGTGCTGTATTCAACTGAAAGAAATGCAATATCCCATTAATAGAAATAGATTTTAGAGTAAATAATCCCCCACACACTAACAAAGAAGCTTTTAGCAAGTAAAATAGCCTGAAGAGGATTATGTGTTAGGATTTTTAGGAAAGTCATTTTAAGGATTAGAACATGGAATGCAAGTAAAAAGCTTTCAAACATGTTAAATGTATGTGCTATGTGTTGGCCAGTATCTCAAACATGATGCCCTTTGAAGTTCATTTTCATATGCATGTTTTACTTTGATAAGATCGTACCCTTTCACTTCAGATCTAATTTTTCCATATCCACTTGTTAATGCAGTTTCCAAAACCAGCCTGTATTTAAATCACTGCTTCATAACTTCCACTTGAGCTATTACACTTGAGTTTTACCCAAACACTTAGATGCTACTGGGGTAGATTCTGTGTCCATGAACTTGTGGTTTGACTCTGGGAGTGCAGGGTTAACCTCCTCCCCCCCCCCCCCAAAAAAAAATTGACAAGCTCATCCCTTCCCTCACAGGATGTACGGTTACAAGAGTTGGATGAAGAGCATGGTCTCTTACAGAGTGGCCTTCAGGTTATAGAAAAAGCAAGAAAATGGTATTTCAAACGAATCACAACCATTCAGGAAGAAAAGTTGCATCTTCAAAGTGAAGATCAGTACTCTCTTGAACAGGTAACTGGCATTACATGGAAATTATTTAGCACTCTGCACACACCCTCCCCCCCCTACATATCAGACTCAGCGACCTATCATTCTTGATACTTGTTATTCATGTAACTAGGATACACTGCATGAGTGTGTTAATCATGTACTGACCAAGCAATTTGGTTAGAAGACTTGCCACAAGTCGACTTCATAAGTTTTAGGGTAGAATAGCTAAGCAAGCAAAGTGAGCTGTCATGTTTTGGGCTGTGAAGTGGCGGTGTGTTGCAGAGTGACCAAGAGAGCGACAGGTAATGAATAAACAAGGCAAACTGGACTTTCCTGAAAGTCTATTTGGTAACTAAAAGTAATTGTGTTTATTAACATTTCTTTCATGCCATACTGTCCTGTTTTAGTTTCAATATGAGCTACTGCTGCATAAAACAAGAAGAAAAGAACTTGGTTTGGATGAAGACTCGTTCAAGGAACACAGACAGTATATTAAAAGTATCAATGACTGTTTAGGAAAGATCATCGAAGGAAAATTGCCAGAAAAGGTATGCACATGTACAACACACAGACTACTTTCCTGAAATATTCACAAGGCTTACTCGAGTTACATTGTAGATTACAATTGATTTTAAAATATTTTTAATGTTTTTGGGGTTTTGTTTATCAGTGAATAATTTCTCCTTGTCTTTTTAGGAGTCCTTAAGTACTAAAACAGAAGCTGACGTTGCACGAAGAAGGCTTCAGGAGGAAATAGAACTTCTAAGAAAGGTAGATGATAATAATTAGATAATTTCCCAACATAGGTTACGTCTTGGCATTTAATCAGTATCTTTATGTGGCTCAGAATCCCACTAATACATGAAAGGCAATACTTAATCTTTGGCAAATTGATATTAAATAAATTCTGTAATGTTTTTCAGGAGGTTTCTGACAAGGGCAACAAAATTGCTCAGCTGGAAAGTGAGAAGTCTGCTCTCATTCGGGACTTGTTTAACAACAAGGCATCATCAGGGGAAAATGGTGTGACAACAAAGAAATCAAATAAGATCTTCTGATTGGGTATCAGACCAGGATAGTTTGATGATGTGAAGGCAAATTGTGGCCAATGATGGCTAACATCATGAGCAAAGATCTCTTCCAGCATAGGGAGTGATCAGCTCTCCTCGCAGTAGCTGCCCAAGGTTGATATGACGCATTGACAAACCTTATGGGACTGGTGTTTGGAGATCCTGCTATGGACAGAGAGCTACTTGCTGTATTTAATTATAAAGAGGACAGTGTGTTGTATGAAGATGCTATCGTACAATTTTATATTTAACAGATTCAAAACTCAAACTATATGATCGGCTGAAATGAAATAGTTGCGGTCGGCTTTGCTTCCACCCTCTGTTTCCATTATGGAGACCAATTTATGTGAAAAAATTCGAACAATTTTTCTGGCTGCCTGAAGTAGTAAATGTTACATCGGTGGATCGATTTACATTTTGTACATTTTTTGCAAACCAAACTTGCTCTGTTCACCGGGCTGCATTATTCGACATATGAAGCGCGCTTGCACTTGCATGTCTCAATCGTATTTTCTCGAGGACAGGTTGCCATGGACATTTCTGAGCAGTGACCGCTTTCAAATTTTGCTTGTGAGCACTTTCAAAGCAGGGACCACTTTTCAAGGTCACGACAGTTTTAGTGTTTTCTAATGCAGTTATGCAGAGTAACTGCACGAAACAGAGGATGATCTAAACAGTTCATCGCTTGCTAAATTATAGATGTATATTTTGGGGGGTATGTAATCTCGCCGTCGTCAAATATTGTTTTTATATTGTCATAATCAATTTATACAAGAGAAAAAATATTGTAAAATATTAACGCCAGAATACAATTTTCAATCAGACAAAAATAATTATTATACGATTTCGTAGACTTTATAGTATGATATAGCTCACTCAATCACTCATTCACAAATTATGAACATGGATTTCTCTAGATGGTGTACATACATAGACATTTTGATGAAAAAAATTATAGTTTATTGGTGATTACAATGTAGCTTACTTCTGTCCACGGTAGTCCACTGTATAGACTTGAGCGATCGTTCACGGTGTAACGAGATGTACTGGGTCGAGTTAATTATGCAAAGAGCCTTAGACCCGACTTTCAGTCGTCGCCCATTTCCGTAATTTTCCGGCCCAGGAAGACTTCAGTAGACGGCTGCGAGAAAACCGTCAGATCCAACACTTGAATCTGCTTGAATACAATGTTGCTGCTCGCAAGCAGTGCCCGCTGCTGGGTGGCCAGCTTACCGCATTGGTACCAGAATAATAACTTCTTGTTAATAATAACTTCAATGTACAGGATCTCAAGACATTGTGGTTTTAACTGCTTCTTTTCAAAATGACTAATAACATTTTGCTCGGCCACGTGACGTGCGGCCCGAACTAAGAGGTCCGTGTGGTAAATGTTTTCCCATACGGCCCTCCCACTCGGTCAAATAACGTTCAATGACGTGATTGTTTAAGTAATTCTGGAGCAGGTTAGAACCAGTATATAAATTGAATCCGTATGGCCATGCATATGTCAAGCTGCCAGACAGAATAGATAACAATATCACTGTACGCTAGTCTTTTTGGAAGGGCTGGGAGAGATTTATTTTTGTGAACAAAATTGATCTCGGTGTAGGTTCTAATTTTTCTAAGTTAGCCCCGTGATTTTGTCTACCCTGTATTCACACTGTGAAAAATTGTCATTAGTTCGACTCCTACTCGGTAATGCTTCAGTTTCTCCGGCTATTTTTGTAACTGTTTTCTTTCCATTACACGAATAAGAGCCGACGTCAATTTGCCGCGCAGGCTGTTTATAATAGGCCATTTCTCCACTTGTAAATGTGCAAATTAAAAGGGCCTTCCCTGCTGGGACGAAACTATAGCAATAAACATGGGACAAAATCTATAAATAAATAATAGCGAAAAGATACAAAAGAATAATGAAATATTTGAAGCTTCAATTTATCATCACGCCATCACCTGACTGGGTTTAAACAGGTGTCTGCGGGTAGTCTTGGACGAATGCGCTTTGTTATTTAATTAAAATTAGAACGACGCCTGGCGGAAATTGAAATTTTTCGAGAAGTCAAAAATAATCGGTAAGTTTCAACACTGGGAAAGGTCACCTAATTGAAATCTGCTGTTGTGGAGTGTCTTGCTTCGAAATCTGCAATTGTGAACAGTTTAATTTCGCGTTTATGGCATCGCGAAGGTTTATATCAGAGTTACTGCCAAGATGTTTCTGTCTCAGCGAACGATACGAAAGTGTTTGGCGTTAGCGTGCGTCTTGTTATCTCTCTTGACCCTCTTCAGTTACCGGCTGTTATCGTCTCCGTGTGAGTGTCCGAATGAAAAAGACAAGGATTCTGCCACTGTATCAACAGTCGCTAATGGTCCGGCTTCTCGATCTCAAGAACACGTGGACCGTTTTACACCGTTTATATTTGTTGGTGGGTTCCCAAGAAGCGGAACGACTCTCATGCGGGCCATGCTTGATGCACATCCCGACATCAGATGCGGGCAAGAAACCCGAGTGATCCCGAAAATCCTGCTTAATCTTCCAAAGATATTGAACCTTTTCAACGACAGGGAGAAGCGGCGAAGAGAAGAAGCAGGCGTGACACAAGAGCTGCTGGATTCTGCGGTTGCGGGGCTTGTAGGGGAAATCATTGCCAAGCATGGAGAACCCGCTCCTAGATTGTGCAACAAAGATCCCCTTACCTTCCGGAATCTCAGTTATTTAGCCAGAATATTTCCCAAGTCCAAGTTTATTTTCATGGTAAGAGACGGCCGCGCAGTCGTTCACTCGATAATGGAGAGGAAAATTGTCATCCGAGGGGTTGACAACCACCGTCCTGAAATTTTGTTGAGAACTTGGAATGAAGCTATCAGAGAAATGAATGTTCAGTGTGCAAAGCTAGGGCAAGCAAGGTGCTTGAGAATTCCTTATGAACATCTGGTGCTGCTCCCCTCAGAGAGCATGAAGATTGTCTTGGAATTCATTGATGTTAGTTGGAATGATGCGGTAATTCATCATGAAACTAAGATAGGAAAACCTGGAGGGGTGATACTTTCGAGGTAAGCTGGAGACATTTTAAAAACCTCTTAATTCTGAAGAGAGATAAACATCAGAAAACAAATATTGATATCCACCTTCATGCTGGGAGGTGATGACACTGGCCTGTTAACTCTCCCCAGTCTCACTCCATTCATTCACACTCTCCCCAGACCCTTTATATGAGGCCGTGAGTCCCAGACTAATCAAACAGGTTTAAAAATCGAGTGTATATTGTTAGACTCAGTTCTGTGCTGACATTTCAAGCTATTCTCACATACCTACCTTTTCTTCATATGATGTCACTTTAGCCTTGAGAAGTCAACAGATCAAGTGAGGGAAGCTATAAACTTAAAAGCATTGTACAAGTGGTGTGATAGGTTATCACCAACTTTACTTGAAGACACTGGCAGAATTGCTCCTGTCATGAAAACACTGGGTTATGATGCTTGGAAGAAATGGCCTGACTACCGCAAGATGAACTCTATTGTTACAAAATTATATAAGAAATACTTGTAAAGAAATAGTTATTGATTGCTTGAGGTCAAACTTTTTTCAGTGGATTAAAAGCTTTGAGTAGTACTGCAATGTAATTAAATTTTAATATAAATTGAATTGACTTTATTCATCAGGTAGCTTGTCAAAGGATTCTAAATGATGTCCTTTTTTGTAGTTATGCCGAGTTATTATTTTTTTTTTAGTTTAAAAATAAAGAAGTTACAAGTATTTTGTCTTGACTTTTCCTTTTTTTTTTAATTCTCAATTAACTTGTGCAAAACACTTTTCTTGATAATTATTGAATTTAAAAATATGATTTTACGTTTATAAGTACTGTCAATAGTCAGAGTATTAGACTAAGTACAAGAATGTGAACAAAAATATCTTAAAAAGTTACGGTAACCTAAACACCATTGCCTGTGTCAAGTATAAGTCAAATGGAAAGGTCCATTTCGGTTTCTTCCGACCGGAATATTCGGGACCACCACTGGAGATGATCCATTTTGACGGGTCCGACCGAAATCTGCCTTTCCATTTTCAGTTTCATTGGAGGCTATTCATTGCCCTACTTCTCTTCACTTACGTGGGGAATTCGTAAAAGGAATAAAAAATGGTAAGAGCCATTGGTCTTGGTTGGCCCGGTTTGATCGGAAAATGTCGTTCCATTTTCCTCAGGTATTCTGACCGGTCGGTCCGACATAATGGAAAGCACCCCGGGTCTACTAGCCTACGTTGCAGGACGTTGCAGGTGTAAACGGGGAAGGTGTAGGGAGGCAAAAATTAAAACGCGACTCCCCGCTAGGGTCAATCTCGTTCCCAGAGCCTTCGTTACCCTTGTCCAGCGGAATAGGAAAACAAGGGTAATGAAGACGTCTGGGGACGAGATTGCGCTAGGGTCCATAGTCCATGGGCCAGGACCCTGGAAAGAGCCATTTGGTACCAAAACAAGGGACAAATTCTAACACTTATTTCTAACAACATTGATTCCTCTAGGTTATACTGGTGTATGATAACCATGCCAAATGAGTAGCTTTACTAGGATTATCACGTGATTAAATGACGTCACTCGGTTTGGCTGAATAAGCAGAATTGGTAAAAAGATG